>Ga0068872_10000015_pt1 | contig 136479 bp, 92 predicted proteins | sample NOAtaG_7_FD_66441 | JGI IMG/M metagenome (GOLD analysis project Ga0068872, IMG submission 66441) | Freshwater lake microbial communities from Lake Erie, under a cyanobacterial bloom - NOAA_Erie_Diel1S_2200h metaG | ecosystem: Environmental > Aquatic > Freshwater > Lake | place: USA: Ohio, Lake...
GATGGATCCCGCCAACAACGGCAACTTCGGCATCGGCCGCATCGAAGTCGGCCTGCCCGGAGCACCGGCGTCTCTGCAACTGCTGGAACTGTTCAACAACGGCAACCGGGGCAGCAACCTTCCCGAAGCACTCTACCTCTACGGCATCGGCCAAGGAACCCCGCTGGAGTCGCTCGTCCTGCACAGCGGCTCGATCCTCTACCTGGACAACATCAACGTCTACGCCCGCGAGAACGGCCAGTGGATCTGGCTGAACAGTCTCTTCGGCACCAGCCAGACAGTGGTGCCCTACGGCGGCGGCTACTTGCACCTGCCCAGCCCAGGTGCCGCGGCACTCGTCGTACTTGCGGGGGTTGTGGCCGCTCGCCGTCGCCGCTGAGGCGACCATCGTTCTGCTCGCCAACCTGTCCTTTGGTCCGTGTTCTCTGCTTCTGTCTGACTGACTCACCACCGCCTCTGGGGCACCCATGACACCTTCTCGCCTCGCCCGTGCTGCTCGCCTCACCTCGGCCCTGTTTGCCGCCATGGCTGCCCTTGCCGTCGTCTCGCCGACTGCCGCCCAGCCGATTTATGCCGCGAACTTCGATGACGGCACCGCCCCAGGCTTCAGCAATGCCCGTGTGCGTTTCACGCCGGACAACTCTCGCCGTTTCCTGGGCGACTATGGCAACGAGACCGCCACCCTCACGCTCAACGGGTTGACCGTTGGGCAGCAGTACGAGATGCGTTGTCAGGTGTACGCCATCGCTTCGTGGGATGGAAACGTCTCGCCAGGGCCCGACATCTGGCGGGTGACCCGGCGCGGAGGAGAGTCGTTCCAGACCACATTCGCAGCCGCCGGTGATCGGCCTCAGTCTTACCCCGGGGCCTATCCGTCGTCGTCGTTCACCACCACCTTCGGCAACGTCGAGTTCTGCCCCTGTGGATGGTCAACGGGATGTACGTCCGGTTGGCCGTTCATGTACGTCTATCCGATCACTCTCCGCTTCACCGCCACCGCTGCCACCGAACTGCTCGACTTCAGCGCCAGCGGTCTGCAGGGAATCTGCGATGAGTCGTGGGGCCTCGACAACGTCGTCGTCTCCCGCGTGGTGCCCGCCCCGCAGCCCCCCTCGGCGCTCACCTGCCCCGGGCAGCCTGTCACCTTCACCCTTGCCGCCGCCAGCGTCAACCCCGGCCAGACCTACCAGTGGCGACTGAACGAACGGCCGATCCCCGGCGCCACCGGCCCGAGCCTCTCCATCTCGGCTGTCGCCGCGGCCGATGCCGGCGTGTACGACTGCGTCATCACCTCATCCCTCGGCGCCACCATCTCCGCCGGGTCGGTGCTCGATGTCGCCTCCTGTGCCGGCGGCACACCGGTCACCGGAGGGCCGATCCGCATCGTCTCGGTGATCGATAGCGCGGCCGGCCGCACCTACGAGGCCTACGTCGCGCCCGCGGGCATCACCTGGGCGGCTGCCCAGGCCTTCGCCGAGTCCCGCGGTGCCACATTGGCCTCCCCATCCACCGCCGTCGAGAACGTGCTGATGTTCTCACTCATCGATCGGCCGTCTTTGTGGGCACCCATCGCAGGTGGCGGGCAGCAAGGCCCGTTCATCGGTCTGCGACAGGCCGATGGCGCACAGGAGCCCGCCGGCGGCTGGGGGTGGGTCAACGGTGAGAGCTTCTCGGCCACCAGTTGGGCCCCCGGCCAGCCCGGCAACAACACGCCCGGCAACAACGAGAACGCGGGCGCGTACCTCGTCGCCGCCGGCGTGGTCCGGTCGCCGCAGTGGCATGATGTACCGTCGGACGCTCCCGGCCGCAGTTTCCTGCTGGAGTACCCCACGCCGGCCCCCTCACCGGTGAGCGACCTGTGCGCTTCGGCGATTGCGCTGCCGATCAGCACAACGACGCTGGCCATCCGTGGCGCCACGCAGGGCATGACCGCTGACGTGGTGCCGCTGTGCGCCGGCGCCGTTCCCGGCGGCTCGGGCGTGTGGTTCCGCCTGGTGGGCACAGGCCACCCCGTCACGCTCTCCACCTGCGCCAACACCACGTTCGACACCGTGCTGAGCGTCTTCTGCGCCTCCTGCGACGCCCTCTCCTGTGTCACCGCCAACGACGACGACTGCCCCGGCGGCGGTTCTCGAGTCACCTTCTGTGCCGAGGCCGGACGCGAGTACCTGGTGCTGCTCACCGGCTTCAGTGGTGCGTCGGGCACGTTTGAGTTGCAGTTCTCCCGTGCCACCCAGGCCTGCACCGATCCGGTTCCGTGCTCGCCGCCCAGCCTCTCGATCCCGCCCGGCGCCATCGCCGAGGGTGAGCCCGCCTGCGGCAACGGATACGTTGATGCCTTCAACGCTGGCTGCTCTGCAACCCCCGAGCGGTTCGTCACCCTCGCCCCCGGGCAGGCCGTCTCCGGCCGAGCCGGCACATTCGCACGCGACGGCCAGGACTTCCGCGATACCGACTGGTACCAGTTCACGATCCCGGCCGCTGCCGAGGTGCGAATCCGGGGTGCCGCCACGTTCCCGCTGCAACTCGGGCTGATCGACGGCCGCTCCGGCTGCCGCACCCCTCAGCCGCTGGATCTGGGCGAGACGCGGGCTGTTGCCGGCCAGGAAGCGACCATGACCCGCGTGTTGCCGGCGGGCCGCTACGTGGTGTTCGTCGCGCCATCGGCCCTCTCCGGAGTACCGTGCGACAGCCCGTACTGGATGTCCATCGAAACGACCCCGGCCGGCGCTTGCGCCTTCGGCACCACCGGCGGCGGCGGCTGTGTGCAACTCACCAGCGCCCAGTGCACGGCCCAGGGCGGCGTCTATCAGGGTGACGGCACCGGGTGCGAAGCGGTGAACTACGCCCAGACGGTTCGCCAGCCGTTCGTCTTCGAGGACATCCGCACCACCGGCACCGCCGCCCCCACCAGCGATCCCCTTTGGAACGCCGACGACGGCGGCTTCACGATCAACCTCGGCTGGCCCTTCGTGTTCTACGACCGCCTGCACACTGCTGTCCGTGTCTCGGTCAACGGCTATCTGACCTTCGGGACCGAGCCGGTGGACGTTCCCCTGCCCCGCGCCATGGGCGATGTCCGGCCCCCCAACGGCATCATCGCGCCGCGGTGGAGCAACCTGAACACCAATTCGGCCACTGATCCGGCCGGCGGCGGAACCATCCACTGGCAGGTGCTGGGTGCCGCCCCGACCCGGCGGCTGGTGGTGCAGTGGACCAACTGCCGCCAGTTCGGCTTTGTCACCGGCAACACCTTCCAGGTGGTCTTGTCCGAGGCTGACGGCTCGATCGAGTTCCGCTATCTTGACGTTCAGCCGCCTGCGTTTGACGGTCAGGTGCGGGGCGGAGTCGAGGCTCACAACGGCACGCGGGGCACCAACCTTCCCGCCGGCGGCATTCAGAGCAACACCCGCGTCGAGTTCCGCCGCGGCAACTTCCGCACGCCCGAGGCCCGCGCCGGCGGCCCCTACGCGCTGTCGGCCGCGACGGCGCAGTTCACGGCCGATGGCACCGCCTCGCGTGACCCCGATGGTCAGCAACCTGGCTTCGCCGCCATCGCCACCGTCCAGTGGGATCTCGGCGCCGACGGCGTCGGCGATGATGCCGGCCGCACCGCCGGCCTGCAGCCGTTCACCCGCGCTCAGGCTCTGGCCAAGGGCCTCACCCTCTCGCAAGCCGTCCCCCTCCGGCTCACCGTGACCGACTTCGACGGTCTGGCAGCCAATGACCAGACCACCGTCGTGTATCAGAACGCCCCGCCGACGGCCAGCGCCGGCGGGCCCTACGGCCCGGTGGAGTCCGGCGGCACGGCCACAGTCATTGGCCTGGTGGACGATCCCGATCTGGTGATCGGCGTCGGGGAACAACTGACCGCTGAATGGTCCCGTCGGGCATACTCGTCCATCGCCGACTTCGGCGGACCGGACCGGCTGGCCTCCGGCGCATCAGCCAGCATCTCCTTCGCGCAGTTGCTGGCGATCGCGCAGGGCGGAGGATCGCAGATCTGGCTCAATGTTCGCGATGTCCGCGGCGCCGTCGCCTCCTCCCCAGCCTCGTTCACGCTGGCCCTCCCGGACCTTCGCGCCAACGTACCGGTCGGCCCCGGTTCCGCGGCCTTCGGCACAGAACTCACCGTCGCCGCGCTGTTCACCAACAGCGGCGGGCCCACCTCAGGCACTTGGTCGGACGCGCTCTACCTCTCGACCGACCCGGTGTGGGACGCCGCCGACCTGCGTCTGCAGTCCCGCGTGCGTTCGGCCGATGTCCCGCGCGACGGTCAGTACGTCCAGAACTTCTCGCTCACCTTGCCGGTCCGCTTCGAGTCCGGACTGCGCTACCTCATCACCCGTGCCGACGACAGTGGTCAATTGGCTGAGATCCTCGAGTCCAACAACGTCTCACCGGCGCTGCCGATCATCATGTCGCCGGCTCCGGCGGCTGATCTGGCCGTCAGCGGCGTTGGAGCGCCAGCCGCCGGCACCTTCGGCTCGCCCCTGCGCGTCCGCTGGACCGTCACCAACACCGGAACTGCCGCATCACCCGCGACGGCCCGCGACGTGGTGCAACTCGCAACCTCGCCCACGGGCGCGAACGCCGTGACGCTGACTCAGGTACCCGCCGACGTCCTGTCGCCCGGTTCCAGTTACACGCGTGATCTGGACCTCGATATCCCCGTCAACCCCACCGCTTCCGGCCCCCGCTACCTCATCGTTCGGGCCGACGGAACCAGCCAGGTGACCGAGCCTGACGAAGCCAACAACGCTGCCTCCAGCGCTGCGGTCACCATGTCGCCCACAGCGTCGGCGAATCTCGCCGTGACGGTCATCACCACCCCGAGCGCTGCGACCGCCGGTCGCCCGGTCGATGTTGCGTGGACCGTCAGCAATGTCGGTACCGCCGCAGCCACCGGCAACTGGATCGACCGCATCATCCTCCGCAACCCGGCCGGTGGCGCCCCGGTCACCCTGGCGGAGTTCCGTCGCGACGGTCCCCTGGCCCCGAACGCACAGTACAGCCAGCAGCAGATTGTCCGCCTGCCTGAGAACATCGAAGGACCCCGTCAACTGTGCGTGGTGACCGACGCGGCGGGGAACGTCGCCGAGCCGGTCAGCGGGGCGGAGGCCGACAACGAGCGTTGCGGAGTGCCGGCGGTTCAGGTGTCGCTGCCGATTGCCCCGGACCTCACCGTGACCGGGGTCAACGCCACCGGCCCTGCCGGTCTGATCTTCGGTCAGCCGGCGACCGTCCAGTACCAGTCTTCCAACGGCGGCCAACTGCCCGCCGTCGCCCCATGGGTTGACCGCATCTGGCTCTCCAGCGATGCGGCCCTCTCCGCTGATGATCGGGCGCTCGGAGGGTTGACGGTCGACCAGTCGCTTGAGTCCTCGCAGACCACAGCTCGCACGATTGCTCTGACCTTGCCGCTGACTGCCGATCTGAACACCGGTGCGTACTTCATCATCGTCCAGAGCGACGCAAACAACGCCGTCGTCGAGCGTCTGGAGAACAACAACACCGCGGTGTTCGGGCCGGTCACCATCTCACGTCCCCTGCTGCCCAACTTGGTGCCGGTGGACATCGAGCAAGTCAGCGCCGCGTCGGTCGGCCAGGAGATGACCGCCCGCTGGAAGGTCCAGAACACCGGCTCGAGCCCCGCCACCGGCCGGTGGCTTGAGCGTGTGTTTGCTGTGCCTGACGGGGCCACGCAGGGGCCGCTCGTCGCCAGCCTGAATGTCGATGCGACCCTGTCGCCCGGTGAGGTGTCACTGGTGCGAGCCGTTTCCTTCTCCGTGCCCGACTTGGGGCTCGGCTACCGACTCCGCGTGTGCGTCGATGCCGTTGATCAAGTTGTCGAGAGCGTGGAGTCAGACAACTGCAACGCCGGGCCCATCAGCACCATTCGCCGGCCCGACTTGGCGATCTCCGGTGTGCAGGCACCGGAAACCGCGCTCGCGGAATCAACTGTTACGATCACCTACACGCTCGCCAACGTCGGTCAGACGCCCACTCCGCGCAACTTCTTCTCCAGCGTCTACCTGCAGCGGGTCGGGTCCGCCGAACGTCTGTTGCTTTCCACCCGCAACGAGGAGGCGCAGGTGCTCGCCGGTGCCACCTTGCCACGATCCGAGGCGATCACCATTCCGCCACGAATCCAGGGTGCATATGTGTTTCAGGTGGAGGTGGATGTCGGCAACAACATCCTCGAAAGCGGCCCGCCAGAGAACAACCTGGCCGCCGCGTCGGTCATCACCCAGATCGGTCAGCCGCCACGCCCCAATCTGATCGTCGAATCCGCCGGACCCGTGTCGAGCGGGCTGATCGGCACGGCGCTGTCTGTCCCCTACGTGATTCGCAACTCGGGTCAGGCGGCGGCGAGCGGACCGTGGGTGGACCGCATCGTGGCCGTCCGGGTTGACGGTCCTCCGGCAGAGATCACCCTTGACGAGGTCGCCCAGAGCGGCCCGCTGGCGGCAGGTGCCACAGTCGAGCGTGTGGCGTCGGCAACCTACCCATCAGTCGCCGGTCGCTATCGCATCAAGGTGATCACCGATCGTGCTGACACGGTTTTCGAAGGCCTCGAAGGTGCAGAGAATGACAACACCACGACCACAAACGTGGAGTTCCTGTCCGAGACCTTCCAAGTCGTCGCCGAAGCGGGCTTGCTCTCCGGCCCCGCGGGGACGCCGGTGACGATCACGGGTCGGGCGACCACCACGTCCGGTCAGCCCATCGCGGGCATCGGTGTACAGGCGATTCTGGAAGTCCAAGGCGCCGTTCGCGAACTGTTCCGGCCCAACGAGCCCGGCCAGCCGGCCAACCGGCCGTTGGTGACCGATGCGCAAGGCAACTTCTTTGCCGTGTTTGTTCCGTTGCCCACCGAAGGCGGGCGGTTCCGGCTGCAGGTCGGGCCGCGCGGGGCCGCGGCCCAGGCACCGGTGGCCGATGAGTTCTCACTGTTCGCACTCAACCCCGGGTTCAGCCGGTTCAACCAGATCATTCGGTCTGGCGAACCGGTGACGATCACCATCCCGGTGATCAATCCGGGTGACGAGCCGGTGTCCGGCGTGTCGGCCGTCCTCAGCGGCGATCTGTCCGATCTGGCGGCCAGTGTCAACATCCCTGCCGTGGTGCCCCCCAACAGCACGGTGTCCGCAGTCATTTCGCTTTCTTCTCAAAGTGAGACAGGCTTCAGCCGCACACTGGCCCTCCTGGTCGGCTCTGAACTCTCGGGAACGCGAAGTGTGCCCATCGTGCTGGATGTCCGGCCCGCCCAGCCCAGCGTGCAGATCACCCCGTCATCGATTGCCGGGAATGTCCTTCGAGGCGAGGACACCCTGATCAACTTCGAAATCGAGAACATCGGTGCCGCCCCGACCGGTGAACTGCAGGTGATCCTGCCCTCCATCCCGTGGATGCAACTGGCCACTCCGGCATTGCCAAGCCTCGTCGGCGGTCAACGTACCACGGCGACCATCCGCTGCACGCCGGGAACGGAAGTGCCATTTGGCACAGTGAATGGGTCGCTGGTTGTCCGTAACAGTGCGGGTACGCTCTCACGGTCGGTGCCGTTCACCCTCCGGGTTGTCTCCGATCGGTCGGTTGACCTAGTCGTTCGTGTGGAGAACGAGGCAACGTACTACAGCCAGTCGGGGCAGTACATCCCCACCGGCGGCCCGCTGGTGGAGAACGCCACCGTTCAACTCCGTGACCCAGCCAGCGGCCAGCTGCTCTACCAGGCCATCACCCAGAGGCCGTCAGCAGGCCAGCCGGTTGAGCCGGTGCGCTTCAACGGCATCCCCGAGCGGGCATACCTGCTGACCGTCGAAGCGCCGAACCACGGCAACTACTCCCAGACCGTGAACGTGGATGCCCAGTTGCCCACCCGCGACTCGGCAACCGGGCTGCCCATGATCCGTGCCTTCGTGCCCTATCAGGCCGTCCGCTTCAATTGGGTCGTTCAGGAAACCACGGTGACCGACGTCACCCTGGTCACGCTCGAGGCGGTCTACCAGACCTTCGTTCCCGCCCCGGCGGTCATCGTCGACCCGCCGCTGATCGACCTGGCCCGCTACCCCAGCGGCGGGCAGATTGATCTGCGGGTGAGCAACCCCGGCTTCATCGCCGTGGAGAACGCACGCTTGACTTTCCCCAGCCACCCCAACTGGCGGATCACGCCGCTGGTGGAGAACCTGGGCACGCTGGGACCGCAGCAGACGCGCATCGTTCCGGTCACCATCGAGCGACTGGAAGGCCCCGGCGGCGGCCCGTGCAACTACAGCACGTGTCTGACCTTCGAGTTGTTCTGTATCGTGTGGAACGTCTACTGCTCACCCGTCACGCTCATCAATGCCGACACCGGCTGTCGGTCCACGACGCCGCCGCCGGTCGGGGGCGGTGGAGGCGGCGGAGGCGGCGGAGGCGGAGGGTGGTCGTTCACGCCAAGCATCGTGCCAAGCACGTCAGTCACATGCACATGCGACCCAACGACATTTCAGTCTCGATGCGTTTCTGGGAGTCGTGCCCTAGAAGCTGATCCACGAGAAGTGATTCGAAGCGGGCTGCGAGCTTTGCTGCCTGGCTGCGACATAGATCAGGGCTTTGTTGATGTGAATGTTCTTCTGAGCGGCAACGCCAATATCTGTATTTGTTGCACACCTGACGGAAGTCTTGGAGTGTCTCATAATGTCGAGTTGTCCGGGCAGGTGTCCGGAACTGTTGGTGTAGGAGGGCGACTTCAGTGCCAAGTAACCAATGTGCCGCTTCCTATCGGGGGGCGGTTGACAATGACAAGTATTTCGGCGCGGCTTGCAGCTACGCTGGCAATTGCTACACTTGAAGGCAGCGTTACTGTGTCGGCATCCAACAACTGTGGTTCATGGCCTGAACGTCGAATTCGAGGAACGGTGCGAGCAGTGCCATTCCCAGAACTTGAAACAGGTGCCTTTGTGGATGTGCGACTGCTTGATGGACCGGATGCGGGATCGGTCTATTCTGTCAGTCTGGGCGGGATCAGCGTGAGAAATCGCTTCTCGGCAAACATCGCATTCACTGACTCCTTTCCATTCATTGACGCCTGCGCAATTCACGATCTAGACTTTGAGATTAACCTCGCAGGCGTGCTATTGCGCCGACCTGATGGCAGCACTGTTCCCGTGGGCCCCGGGGTGGATCCGATCGTGATTCGATTCCCGGAGTCAGGTTCTAGATGCGTGTCTCTCTTCGGTACGAGTTCGTGCTGCGGGGAACAAGCTGCTGGAGGCCAGTCTGTCGAGCCGGTGTTCGAGCTTCCACAATTGCAGCCAGAGCCAATGCTCATCGGCGTCGGCACCGTTCAGGAGGCCGAACCGCCCGAAGGTGAAGGCGTGTGCGCCCGCGTGCGGATCGCCCTTGACCAGCAGATTGCCATCACCCGCACCGCCATCAGCGGCACGCTGGAGATCGACAACTCCCAAGGCGCCGGCCCGGTTGAGAGCATCCGCGTGCAATTGGCCGTGTTCGACGCTCTCGGTGCCGATGTCACCGATCGCTTCGCCGTTTCCACCGAGCCCACCCTCAACGGGGTCACCGGGGTCACCGGCAACGGCGTGGTCGCCCCCGGCGTTCGCGCTACCGCCAACTGGATCATCCTCCCCACCCGTGACGCCGCCCCGACTGTGCCGGTTCAGTACAGTTTCGGCGGTGTCGTCCATTACACACAGGGTGGCGCCCCGCGGAGCTTCTTCTTCACCCCGGTCCCGCTCACTGTGCGTCCGGATCCTCGACTTGAGGTCAAGTACTTCCTCCAACGCGAAGTGTTCGCCGACGACCCCTTTACCTCCGACGTCGTCGAACCATCCGAGCCGTTCTCGCTTGGGCTGATGATGTCCAACCGGGGTTTCGGCACCGCCAGCAACGTGACGGTCACGTCAAGCCAGCCCCGGATCGTGGAGAATGTGCGAAGGCTGCTGATCGAGTTCTTCATCGTCGGTGCGCAGATCGGCGGTCAGCCGGTTGAGCCGTCGCTGACGCTGCGGCTCGGTGAATTGCCGCCCCAGACCACCAAGGTGGGTCGCTACCTGCTCACCACCACGCTGCTCGGCTTCTTCGAGTCTTTCCAGGCTTCCTTCCGTCGCCGCCCCGACTATGGCATCGACGACGAGCGGGTCGCGTTGATCGAGTCGGTCAGCACCTTCTCGCTCAGCCGGGCCGTGAGATCACTCCGGGTGGGCGCTGACGGGCCAGAGCCCGACTTCCTGACCGACGAACTCTCCGGCGTGGACGACCCCAACGAGAACCCCGCAGTCCCGGCGATCGCCAAACTTCCGGATCGGGTTCACCTCTCCGATGGAAGTGTGGCCTCGGTGGCGAGTGTTGTCAGTGCGTCCTTCCAGGCCATCCCCGGCACCAGCCAGTATCGCCTGCAGTTCCCGCCGGTGCCCGGGTACGTGTATGTGACCTTCCCGGATCCGACCGGCGGGCAATTGCGGGTGGCGACGGTCCGGCGGGCCGATGGGCGAGAGCTGCCGGTCCGTCCCGCCGCTGAGACCACCAGCCTGTACAACGTGTGGCAGACCAGGTACGTGTTCCGCGATCGCCAGCGACCCCTCGTCGAGCCCCGCATCCATCTGTTCGATGACGGCGGCAGCGGTTCCTACATCGTCACCTTCGATACCGTCTCGCCGCCCTCGGCGGTGACCGGATGGAGGAGCGTGGCCGCCCATGAGGGCTTGGGTGATCTGGTGGTCTCCGCTCCGGTCGGAGGTGAACTTGGTGAAGCACGCACCGGCGGCGGCCGGGTGATCGAGTTCACGCTCTCTGAGCGGATCAACGCGGCAACCTTCACACCGTCAACGGTGAGCATCACCGGGCGTGATCTGCTGGGCGACCAGGTTGCCCTCGGCGGGCTCACGTGGACGACCGAAGTGGTCGGTGATGGACGCACCGGGCGGATCGTGTTCTCGCAGCCGCTGCCGGACAAGGCGAGGTACTGCCTGCGGGTGATCGGCCTGGCGGACGTGCTCGGTCGGGTCGTTCGTCAGGGAACAGGCACGAACCTGACCGTGCTGCGAGGAGACGCCAACGGAGATCGGGCCGTGAACAGCCGTGATCTGGCCTTCTATCGGTCGCTGCTTGGCGTCGCGGCCTCGACTCCGGTGATCCCGGCGGATGCTTCGTCGGTTCGGGCCGATGTCAATCGGGATGGTGTCATCAGCGAGGCGGATGTCCAGACCGCCGCAGCCGGCGTCGGGCTGGAGGCTCGCTACGTCGCGGATCCGTGTTGGACGGGGCTGCCGATCTCCAGCAGCGGCCTGCCCGTGCCTTCCAGCACGTTCCAGGAGTTTGAGCCGAATCAGTCGAGGTCGCAAGCGACCGTGGTGACGATGTCGGCGCTCGACCGGATCAGCGGGTCTACGACGGGCAGCGCCTCGTCCGGGCCGGCGGGGAGCACGGTTGACTACTTCCGAGTCGGCGCCCCCGCTTTCCCGGCGGCCATCTACCGGCACCGACTGACCCTGGCGAGCGCCGGTGGCGCCGGTCACACGACGGCGATTCGCGGCTTCGCCCAGGAGTCGGGCCAGATTGATGCCGCGAGCGATGTGCCGGTGCAGCTCCTGGCTCCGCCTCGGCCGGTGTCGTTCAATCAGTGGTACGGCTTCGGCACCGGAGAACGTGTGCTGTACTCGGTGGCGGGGACGTCGCAGACGATCCAGCCGTACGAGGTGACGATCAAGTCCGAGCCGGTCACACCTCAGTGGCTTGGCGAGCTGACTCCGGGTGAGATCGTCATCACAACGGCCGGGCAGGGACACGGTACGGACAGCGAGATCCTGGTGTTCGACCGGAACCTGATGCCCATCGCCGATGCGATGAGCGACGACGTTGCCCCGGCCGGCCCGGAGTCACGGCATGCGCGGTCGCGGTTTGCGTATCGCCAGGGAGCGTACTTCGTCGCCATCAGCGACCGCAATCTGGCGGACAGTCAGGCCTCGCCGCCGTGGGACCTGTCCTTGTCCCAGCCGGTGCTGGATGTGTTCGGTGCGGTCGTGGCGTCGAGCGCTGCGCCTGCGGCGGATTTGACGTTCAGCGTCACCGACGCGTCCGGCACACGCGTGGTTCAGGCCGGCAAGAGCGGCGCATATGACGTTCGGTGGTTCGTCTTCTCCGTGGGCCAGTGCATCCCGGACATTGTGGGTGTTGGTCAGGTGCCGGCGCCGGACGAACTGGTGACGGCGGATGACTACATCGCGTTCCTGAATGCTTTCGCGGCGGGCGACTTGCTGGCGGACGTGTGCGGAATCGGTGGCCCGCCGAGTGTGCCGGACGGCCTGCTGACCGGTGATGACTTCGTGGCCTTCATCGCCGGCTTTGCCGACGGATGTCCGTGAGCGGTGACTTGACCCGTTCAGTGCTTGCTCCGTGTCATCCAGGGAGCACCACAGGTGTTGTGTGATTCGGACGAGTTGCATTGCCGGTCGCGCTGGAGGGGCTTTGCATTCTGTGGCCGTCGGCCCGAGGCCGGCAGTGTTGGCGGGCGTCAGACCGCTGATGGGCCTCGATCAGGATTTCGGGAGCAGGTCAATTCGTCATGTCCTCCGACACCCTTGCCGCTCCAGTTCCGCCAGCGCCCGCGCCAGGCTCCGCTCCGCGTGCCCCTCGTAGCGCAGCAGCCGCTCCATGGCCGCCGCGTCCATCAGCGCTGCACCAGCCACTCGGTGACGCACTTGGGTGCTGGTGAGTGGCTGGGGGCAGGCGGCACCCTGATGCCGCAGGGTCTCCAGCCGGGCGCTGATGCGGGCGATCAGGGCGGCGTTCAGGGGTGCCTCGGGCGGGCGATCCATGGCCTCGGCGATCATTCGCCCCGTCGGCGTGAGGGGCATGCGGTGCCGCGGATCGGCGGCGGCGGGTGACAGGGATGGGGAGGCATCGCCGGCGCCCCCGGGTGGGCTGGCGGGCATGCCTCGGTCCTGGAAGCGGCCGTGGAGTTCGACGGGGAAGTAGCCGGCGAAGTCACCGAGCAGCCAGGCCATCTTCTCGGCGTCCTCGCAGCCGAAGGCACCCGGCGTCCGCTCCAGTCGCTCGGCAAGGTTCTCGAGCATGGTGGCCATGGCCTCAAGGGCGGCCCCGGATGTAGCCATCTCACCTTCGCGGAGTTCATCCAGTTCCGCCAGGCGGGTGCGTTGCCAAGCGGTGCGCTGACCGGTCGCCGCCCGTCCCGGTCCGTCGCTCGCCCACGGCAGGGGCACCTCGACGGGCTGGGGGATCCAGGCTTGGTTGATGCGCTCGATCCACCGCTGGACCTCGCCATGGCTGGCGGCGCGGGCCTCGGCGAGGCACTGGACGTTCACCATCGCCGTTTCCGCCAACGTCGCCCGTCGCAGCCGCCACAGGCAAACGGCGATCCGCTCAACCAAGGCGGCTTCAACGGGATTGGTCGGCTGGTAGTGGGCGACGAGTTCATCCAGCAGGCCCTCAAACGCCGCCGGGTCCTCAATGACCCCGGCCGCCGGGTTGGCCGTCAGACCGTGCTTGATCGCGTTGGCCCGGGCGACAGCCTTCCCAGCCACACTCCGCGGCCCGGTGCTTCGGAGGGCGTTCTGGCGGTTGCGTTCAACCACGCGGGGCGGGCAAGGCTGGGTCGCAACCGGCTGGGGCCGGTCGGACGATGAGAAGTGGGGGACCGGAGCGATCGGTTGCGGACCGAGTTCGGCACCGTCGCTGTGCAGCGGCACCGGGGCGAGGCGCAGCACCGGGGCATCAGCGACGCCGGCGTGCGTCCGTTGCGTGGGCGTGGAGGCGGACGAGATCACTGGGCACCTCCTGCGTTGGGGTTTGCGACACCGAGCCCGCGCAGGTGGTCGTCGTTGGCGTTCGGTGAGATGGGTTGATCGGCTTGCGTCACGGCAGCGAGGAAGGCTGCAAGGCTGCTGCGCACGTGCGGCGGGAGCGTGTGCAGCGACTTCGCCAATCCGGCGAGGATGGAGTCGGCATCGGACTGGTTCGGAGGTCCACCGGAGGGGTGCGGGCGCGTGCCAGAATCACCCTCCGGAGGGCTGTGGCCGGATGTGTGGCCGCGCGAGGTGCGATGTGGCGTGTTCTGCTTGGAAAGACGAGGGTTTTCCAGTCCGGCCCTGCCCACTTTGGTGATGGATCGGTGATCGACGGGGGATCCCGTGGGGGGCACTGCGGGTGGTGCGGGGAGGGGGGCTGATGGCATTACGGCTCCGGGCTGGTTGAGGCCCGGGTTGTTGTAAGCCCTTGGGCGGAGGCCCAGGAGCCGAGGTCGCTGCCTTGCAGTGCGGCGGCGAGCAGGTCGGGGAAGCGGTCGGGGGTGCAGGCGAAGCTGGGGACGCCCATCGCGGCGATCTTGCTCGCGACGGTGGTGTCGAAGATGGCCGCGCCGTGGTCGCCGAGGGCCAGCAGTGCCACCATCTTCACGCCGGACGTTGTGATCTGGCGGACCCGCTTGAGCATGGCCTTCTGGTCCCCGCCTTCATACAGGTCGGAGATCAGCACCAGCACCGTGTCGGCCGGGCGGGTGATCAGGCCCTGGCAATAGCTCAACGCCAAGTTGATGTCCGTCCCGCCGCCGAGTTGCACGCCCATCAGCACGTCCACCGGGTCGGACATCTTCTCCGTGAGGTCCACCACGGCGGTGTCGAACGCCACCACGTGACTCTTCATCGCGGGGATGGAGGCCAGCACGGCGCCGAAGACGCCCGAGTACACCACCGACTCGCCCATCGAGCCGCTCTGGTCGATGCACACGATGACCGTCCGCAGTTCGGTCCGCTTGCGGCCGTAGCCGATGCGGGTCTCGGGCACGATGGTGCGATGCTCGGGCTGGTAGTGCTTGAGGTTCGCCCGGATCGTGCGGTTCCAGTCGATCTCGTTGTGCCGCGGGCGTCGCGTGCGTGAGGACCGCTTGAGTGCGCCGGTCACCGCCTGGCGGGTGGGGGCTTCGAGCTTGCGCATCAGGTCGCGGACGACGCGGCGGACGATCTCACGTGCGGTGGCCTTGGCTTTGGCGGGGATGGCCCCGGAGAGGGACATCAGCGTGGTCACCAGGTTGATGTCCGGCTCGACGGCCTCGAGCATCTCGGGTTCCAGGAGCAGTTGGTCCATGCCGAGCCGCTCGATGGCGTCCTTCTGCATGACCCGGACCACCGATGATGGGAAGTACTCGCGGATATCACCCAGCCAGCGTGCCGCAGTGGGGGCGGAGGCCCCCAGACCGCCCCGGCCCCGGCGGGGGGCGTCGTCGCGGTCGTAGAGCGCTGCCAGCGTGCGATCGATGGCCAGCAGGTGTCCTTCAAGCGGGGCACCGGTGCCGTCGGCCTCGCCGCCGCCGAGCACCAGCCGCCACCGTTCCAGCCGATCTGTGTTGCTTCCAGTGCTCATGGGCGGTTCTCCGCAAGAAGCAGCGCGATGATGGGCTCGACCAATCGGCCACGCTCGGGCGCGTAATCCTCATCAGCCGGGTGCCCGCCAGAGGAGCGGCTGCTGTCGGTCTGGCTGAGCCTGATGCGTTCGCCGATCTTGCGTCGCTCGGCTTTCGCGAAGGTGGAGAAGGTGCGGCGGATGATGGGGCAGAGGCGGTCGAAGATGTCTCGCGGTAGGCCGCTGAGCCAGTCATCAACGATGCCCAGCAGCCGCTCATCGTGCACGAGCACGAGCCCGGAGCCGCCGAGGAAGCCCTCCAGCCACGCGGCTGCCCGCTCCGGGCCGCCCCCGGGGGAGAGGGCCAGGGAGAGGTGGGTGGCGGCCGCCTCGGCGTGGGCCTGATCGCTCTCGAGCAGCAATCGCCAGGCCTGACCGGCGACACGCCCGTGGGTGTCGGTCTCACCGAGGGCCCGCAGGCTTGCCAGCCAATCGGCCGCCATGCCCGGGCGCTCAAGGGTCATCAAGGCGGCGTGGGCGGCGGCGATGGAGGAGGCCATGGCCTCGGCGGCGTCATCATCAAGCGAGGCGCACGCGGGCAGCAGGCCGGCGCAGGCACGGGCCAGCAGGCTGAGGAGCATGGGCTCGACCGCCTGCGAGCGAGTCTGGCGGACGTTGCCGTAGCGGAGCACCTGGGCGAGCGGAGGGATCGCCTCCAGCAGGCGGGCGACATCCGCCGAGACGGCGGCGAGGGACTCGATGCGGTGCAGCACCGCGTCGGTGGCCTCGGGGAGGTCGGCCAGCAGCACCTCGCTGAGCACCAAGGTGAGGTCGGGGAGGCTGGTCGCGGTGCGACTGCGGTCGATCACCCGGTTGGCGGCCGCCTCCTGAACGGTGTTGCCCCAGCGGGCGGCGTCGATCAGGTCGACGGCGAACTCGGGCTTCCATTGCAGTTGCCAGAGTTCGTGGAACGTGCTGGTCTGGCGGCGACGATCTTCGACCATCACGCCCCACGGAATGTTGAGCAGGTTGAGCCGGTGGAGCAGGTGACTGCGAGACAGATCGAGGGGCTTGCGCTGATCCAGATCGAGTTGCGATTCGTCGGCGGTAGGCTTGAGGCGGAGCGACTTCTGGAGGGCGGTCAGGTCCTGCTGGAGGGGGACGGCCGGGGCGTTGGCCGGCACCTCGCCGAGGCGATCGCTGATGATCAGTTTGTCGCGGATGACGCGGAGGGGGACCGGGTTGGCATGGCAGAGGATGGCGAGGGTGGCTTCTTCGAGTTCGTCCAGGCCGGCCAGGGTGCGGCCGCGGAGTGCGGCGAGTCCTTCGGCCAGCCGCACCGCTTCGATGACGCCCGCGGGCGGAGCGTCCAGCCCCTCAGTCCGCAGCAGGCGGGCGACTTTGGTGAGCCAGGATTCACAGATGTGCGAGCGGGTGGACCAGAGGTGGTGGTACCACCCGGGACTGTGGATCCCAGCGCCGTAGCCGGACTCGGCGGCCAGACGCTGGTAGGTCCAGGGGATCCATGTGGCGACCGACTTGGCCTTGGGCAGCCCCTTGAGCAGTTGGTTGTCGGCGGCGGCGGGGAAGCTCTTGAGAGCGTCGAGTCCGAGCACGGGAGCGTGCCATGCCCCGCAGAGGACAACGACGGTCTGGTGGTCGTCTTTGAGGGTTTCGCGGATGGCGCGGCGCATGTGCGCCTCGCGGAGGGGTTCGTCGGGGTCGAGCGGAGTCGTACCGGAGGCGGTGCGGGCTTCGGCCATGGCGGCGTTGACGGCGCTGAACACCGCCAGCGGGTCGCTGTCCCCGCGGAGTTCCTCGATCAGTCGCCCCCACCAGTGTTCGCCGTCGTCATGCCCGGCAGCCTGCGCGAGGAGGTCCAGTGCGCCTCGGCGGGGTGGGGGCTGGTCAGCCTGCGGCGTGCCGGACGCCTGCGGAGGTGGCGATTGCGGGCTAGGCGGGTCGGATCGGACATCGCCTTGGTTGGCGTCGTCCTGGGCGTCGGGCGGGGAGGCGGAACGCGGCAGGTCCATGAAGCGGACGGCAGCGCCGGCGGTCAGGCTCCATCGGATGGCCTGCCACTCAGGGGAGAACTCGGCAAACGGGTAGATGGCGGCGTTGCGGGGGCGAGCCTGCTCGTAGACCAGGAGGGCGACCGGCGGTCGCATGGCGGCCTCGGCAGCGAGGGCGATGGCCTCGGTGCCGTCGGCCGGCCCTTCGATGAGCACGGCGGTGGGGCGGAGGGCCTCCAAGGCGCGGTGGACCAGTCGGGCCGATCCGGGGCCGTGATGGCGAACGCCGAGTATGTGAAGAGCTGGTGGCATGGCAACAGGACCGGCCGGGAGCGCGGTTGGCGGAGATCGACTCAGATCATGTTCTTGCAGGCCCGGTAGAGGTCCTTCCAGCCGTCGCGCTCCTTCACGACCGTCTCGAGGTACTCCTGCAGCACGACGCGGTCCTGAACTGGGTCCTTGATGATGGCGCCGATCATGCCGCTGGCGACGTCGGCGGCCTTGACCGTGCCGTCTCCGAAGTGGGCGGCGAGGGCGATGCCGCTGGTGACGACGCTGATGGCCTCGGCGGTGCTGAGCGAGCCGGAGGGCTGCTTGAGCTTGCTCTTGCCGTCGCTGGTCTTGCCCTCGCGCAGTTCACGGAACACCGTGACCACGCGGCGAATCTCCTCGAGCACGGGCGCCTCGGAGGGCAGTTCCAGGGCCCGGCCAAGCTGCACCACCCGCCGCTGCACGATGGTGATCTCTTCTTCAGCGGTCTCGGGCACGGGCAGCACCACGGTGTTGAAACGCCGCTTGAGGGCGCTGGAGAGTTCGTTCACGCCCTTGTCGCGGTCGTTGGCGGTGGCGATGATGTTGAAGCCCTTGACGGCGCGGACTTCTTCGTTCAGTTCGGGAATAGGGAGGGTCTTTTCGGACAGGATGGTGATCAGCGTGTCCTGCACGTCGCTGGGCACGCGGGTGAGTTCTTCGACCCGGACAATGGTGCCGGTGGTCATGCCGCGCATCACCGGGCTGGGGACCATTGCCTCGCGGGTGGGGCCTTTGGCCAGCAGCAGCGCGTAGTTCCACCCGTACCGGATGGCCTCTTCGGGCGTACCGGCGGTGCCCTGCACAAGCAGTGTGGAATCGCCGCTGATGGCGGCTGACAGGTGCTCGCTGACCCAGCTCTTGGCGGTGCCGGGGACGCCGAGCAGCAGCAGGGCCCGGTCGGTGAGCAGGGTGGTGACGGCGATCTCCATCAGCCGCCGGTTGCCGACGTACTTGGGGGTGATGACGGTTCCGTCGGACAGTGTGCCGCCCATGAGGTAGGTGACCACGGCGGCGGGCGAGAGCCGCCAGCGGGGCGGCTTGGGCGCGGTGTCGGTGCGGGCGAGTGCGGTCAGTTCAGCGGCGAACTGGTTCTCGGCGGACTGGCGCAGGGCCTGATCGACCTTGGCGGACGCGGCGGGTGACGTGGTGCTCACGTGGCGAACTCCTTGTACATCTCGGAACGGAGTTGAAGGCGGCTGATGCTCTCACGGATAAAGGCGTTGTCCTCGCCGTCCAGTGCTGCGTGAAGAGCTTGGATCAAGGGCTCGGCGGTCTGGGGCGGCACAATCCAGGACAACTCGGCAAAGACGGTGCTCACGCGGTCGGCGCTTCGGTTGGCTGCGACAGGTGCGGCCAGGGTGGGGATCGCCGCAGCGGCGAACGCGGTCGACCAGCGGTGCTGCACGGCGGCGGCCAGCACCCATCGATCCGCCGGGGGCATCGATGCGTGCTTCAGGCATCGCAGGGCAAGTTGCTCGGCCAGTTCCTGCGGCACTCCGGCGATCAGGTCTGACAGGGAGTCAACATCGATCCGCTTCTGGTCCAGAGCGTGGTCGACCAGAGCCGCCGCCCACTGCGGGTCGGGCAAGGCCATGACGGACTGGAACAGCCCGGCGAGGGCGGCCTGGGCGTAGTCGTCCTTGGCGAGGGCAGCGACCACGGCTGATGCGGACAGGCCGGTTGTCTCGAGCCACACGGAGCGGTGGGCGTGGGCGACGGTGTGCTGCAGCCAGGTGGCGCGACGCCCCTTGGCTTCGCCGGCTTTGTCGTCAAAGCCGTCACGCAGCCATGTCGGGTCAAGGGCTTTGGGCGGTTCCAGAGTGAACGCGGCCTTGCCAATCAGCCGCTTGGCCCGGCCTTGGACGATGATCATCGCACGGAGGCGGTCGGTCATTCGCTGGCGGAAGCGGCTGTCGGGCAGGCCGGCCAGCACGCCGACGGCGGCGTGTCGAACGCCCCGGCTGCGCTCATCCAGCGTGGATTCGAGAAAGGGCTCGTCGTCGGCCGTGCAGTTGACGGCAAGTTCCTTGACGAAGGACTGCCGCTCGGCGGCGCCATCGGAGGCCCAGGTGGATTGAACCATGGCCAGCGCACGGGCGGGGGCCATGGCGCGAACGGTGCGGAGCAGGGCCAGCCGCTCGGGCGGCGTGCCGGTGCCCCAGAGGGCGTCGGCATCGTCGGGGATGGTCTCGGTGGCGACCGGCCGCTGCCAGGCGGGGTTCAACGAGGCCAGCCAGGGGCCGGTCTTGCCGCAGGCTGCGAAGATCCTGGGGCTGCGTCTGGGCTGGGTGCTCCACCAAGCCAGCAGGGCCGGAACCACAGCGGGGGCGACTCGGACGCCCCGGGCCTGCGCGAGTTCGGCCCACTCTTCGATCAGCAGCGGATCCGGTCGGGTGAGCATCCGCTGCAGCGTGGCCATGGCGGCGCGGGGTGCTATGGGAGTGGTGTCGGTCGGGCAGGGCGGAACACGGTCAGCGACGCGGCGGGGCTTGAAGCCGGCGCGGGCCTGGGCCCCGGCGAGGGCGGCGGCATCGAGCAGACGCTGGGGCGAGGCTTCAGCGATACCGCCGCGGTCGGTGCCGAGGAGGGCGGCGACGGCAAGCTGGCGGAGCCGCAGGGTGGGCGTCGGCGGTGAAGTGGTCACGGCAGGGCTCCGCCGGTGAGGGGCAGGCACGCTTGGTCGTCAAAGAGGGTGAGTGGCACGGCAGTGAAGCCGTCCCATTCCACCAGCAGGCACATCGGCCGACCTTCGGAGGCGGCGAGCAACCGCCAGAGGGGCGGACCGGCCTGAAAGGCGGGTGCCAACGGGAGCGTGTCGCCAGCCGGGTCGGCAATCCACCAGCGGTTGCCGGCGTTCGCGAGTTGCAGGCTGTTCAGGAACAGCGGCCAACGGGCGATCCACGGATTGGCCGCGAGCGCGTTGGCGTAGCGAGCCAGGGCCTGCTCGATCGATTGATCGGCACTGGATGCGGGAGCAAGGCCTGTGCCGCCGGCCGGCTGGGCGGAGTTGACCAGCGCCCGGCAGGGCAAGTTGCCGGGGTAGAAGGCCAGTTCGGCGGTGAGTTCCGTGGCTGGGGCGATACCTGCCGGCAGGGGGGCGGAGCCGGGGGCAAAGTCCAGCAGCAGCGCCCAGCGGGCGGTCCGCCGACCGAGCAGCCAAGTGCGACGGGTTCGCAGGCGGTCGTCGTCCTCGATGATCTGGCCGAGGGCGAGCCACCGGTCGGACACGCCGGGGCCCGCGAGGACGTCGTCCTTGGACTGGTTGTACCCCAGGGCGGTCCGCACCTCGGCGGTCAGATCCGGGGGGAGTTGGGCGAGCCTCTCTGCGGCCTTGAGGAGCAAGTGCAGCCGGCCAAGATGATCCAGCGTGCGAACCTCCCAGCCATCGCCGGAGGCCAGCAGTTCGGCGGTGCGACGAACCCACACGGCCAGTCCGGGGGCCTGGGCATCAACCATGCGGGCGGCGACGCGTTCGAGTTCACCGTCCGCGGCCGTCTGGGCGGCGGCCAGACCCCGGCGGAGCAGATCTTCCAGCCAGAGGCAGCAGCCGGCAACGCCATCCATGACGCGGGCGTCGCGTTGGGCCGCCCGCTTGGCCTGCGCGGCCGGATCGGCCGGGGCTTCACGGGGAGGTGTGTTGGCCTTTGCGACGGCCTTCTCCGCCCGTGCGGCGCGGCCGTCGAGCCATTCGGCGACCCAGCCGGGCTCGGCAATCTGCTTGAAGACTCCAGCGTTCTTGGCAAGCACCAGCAGCAGGCCGAGGCCGTGTTTGCACGGGAACTTGCGGCTGGGGCAGCTGCACTTGCAGGTGCCCTCGGCAAGATCCACCCGGGTCTGGTAGGGGTCCTTGCCGGAACCCTGGCAGAGGCCCCACGCGGCACGATCGCTGCGGCCAAGGGACGACCACTTCTTCTCGCTGGCCAGACCCTGACCAGCCGAGGCTGACGCCGCGTCAGGTGCTAACGCCAAGACTTGATCGGTCGTCCAGTCCCGCATCCCGCCAACGTTAGGCCCCGGGCCTTGCCCGGCACAGCGGACTTACGTTCAGATCAGTCGATGCGGCCGGCCGGGCAAAGATCAGCGGCGTGCGTCCTGCCGCTCGACGGTGCTGGTGGTGGAACTCACCATGCGGTTGCCACCGGTGGAGAGGGCGGTTTCCTGCTCGGTCTGCATGGAGACCAGCCGGCCCCGGCGGGTGTCCCAGACATACTCGCCGATGAACTTGGCGGCATCAAGCTTGACCGGCGAGCCGGCCCCGGAGGTATCGGTTTCGGCCATGCCGTTGAACGACACCCGAGCCCGGCCGCCGGAGTGGGACTGGAGGGTGTGGGTGGTCTTCAGGCGGACATTGCCCAGCGGGCCGACGCCGAGTTGGTCGGTGTTGGTCCACTTGTCGCCGGCCCGGAGCTTGGATGGATCCTGCCCGCCCTTGCGGATGCTGGAGATCGGGCCGAAGAGGTTGCCCAGAGCCTTGGGGTCGGCGGGCAGGCCAGCACCGCCCAGGCCCAGGCCGCCCATCAAACCAGGGAGGCCGGCGTTCCCGCCACCGGAGGACGACACGATGTTGCCGTCTTTGTCGTAGACCAAGGTGAGCTTGGTTCCGACGAGGCCCTGGAAGGTGGGTCGGAGGGCCTCCTGAACGGCCTGATCCATGGCTCCGCCGGGGCTGGAGGGCGCCCGATTGGGCTTGCCAGGCGGCGGGGCCGTCGAGTCGAACTCGAAGTCGCCGAGGGCTTCGGACTGCAGTTTGACCTTGACGCGCTCGTAGACCATCTCCACGGTGGCGTTGCCGTCAGAATCAACCTTGGTGACACGCTCGAGCAGCGTCAGTTCCTGGTCCATGATCTGGCCGGGGGGGCCGGGCGGCATGACGGTCTTCGGGGCGCAGGGGTCGGGATTGGGGTTCTCAACCACCGAACTGCGGCTGCGGATGGTGATGACCAGACGGGAAGTGTCGCCGGTCTCCCACTTCGGGCGGAGGTCCGCAGCCGGGGTGGAGACATCGTCACGACTGGGTGGCCGCTTGGTGGGCGCTTCGCGACGCTCCGAGGATGTGTCCGGAATATTCAGGCCACCCCCACCTGAGCCACCCTGCGCGAAGGCGGCTGATGCGAGCAAAAGGGCGGCGAGGCAGGAAGCGGGGATCGCACAGTGGGGCATATGCGTGCTGCTCCGAGTGGGGAACTTCGGTTGGGCTTGGCTTGCAGAGGGAGAGCGGGGAAGTGGGGTCCGCAGACAAGACCACGGATCGGGCCCGAACCGGATGGATTGTGCCTGATGATTCGGCCGGGGGGCGGCTGGGGATGCAGTGGAATGCTGAATCAGGGGCGGACCGGTGGATGCCGGATTCCGAAAATCACGCCCACTCGTGCGTAAAGAAGGGGTGAACTCCGCTTAGAGAGGTGGGAACCGGCGCATCGGCCGCCTCGGATCAGTCGCCAACGGGCTCTGCGGAGCACCCCGGGGGCGGCGCAGACTCCGGGGGGTGCGTCGGTGGAGAGAGGCGAAGGGGGGGCACCGAGGCAGGACGCTGCGGGCAGGCGTAGGTTTGCCCGGGTGCACCAGACGGGAGGTTTGTGTATGGACGGCGTGCGACCGGCAGGGCAGGGATCTGGAGCCCCTCAACGACGGCTGACCCAGGTGATGACGGCGTGCATCGTGCTCGCGGCGGTGGGCGGAGCGGTGGCGGTGGCGATGGTTCTCGGTGGAGCCTCGGCGGCGAATCCGCCGGCAACGGTGGGGGTGGCGGGCGTAGCGGGCCGCATGACCGATACGGCCCCGGCGAGGGTGATGAACTTCGACGTCTCCACCGTGGCCTCGGGCAGCTTTGTGGCGATCAAGCAGTCGGAACTTCGCAACGAATTGGGCATCCAGACCACGCTCAAGCGGATCCTGCCGGAAGGCACGGCGGTGAAGGCGGGGGACGTGGTGGCCGAACTGGACGTCAAGCAGCTCTCAGACAAGCTCTCAGAAGCGGAGATGGCCCTGGCGACCGCGAAGACGGAACTGTCGTCGGCCGAGAATGCGCTGGAGATCCAGCGGGTGGAGAACGAGAGCACGCTTCGCAAAGCGCAGGTGGCGGTGGAACTGGCCCAGCTTGATTTGAACAAGTGGGTGATGGGTGAGGTGGAATCGCGACGGCAGACGCTGCAGGTGCAGGTGCAGGAAGCCCAGACCAAGTTTGAGCGGGCACGCAAGCAGTTTGAGCAGAGCAAGCCGCTGTTTGACAAGGGCTTCATTTCCGAGTCGGAGTATCAGGCGGACCGGATCGAGTTCGAAGCGGCCGAGATGGGTGTAGAAACCGCCAGGCTAAACCAGCGGCTGTTCGATGACTTTGAGGAGCCCAAGGAGCGGCGGAAGCGGCAGAGCGATCTGGAGCAGGCGCAGGGCGAGGTGCGGGCGGTGGATCGCCGCAACGCCAACCAACTCTCGATCAAGGAAGTGGAACTGGCCAACCGCAGGCAGCAGGTGCAACTGCGGGAGTCGGCCCTGAAGGAGATCAAGGATCAACTCGAGAAAGCGGAGATGAAGGCGCCCAGCGACGGACTGCTGGTGCACGGCAGCACGCTGCAGCGGTGGTGGGACGACAGCGGCGGCTTCCGGGAGGGTTCGAACATCCGGCCCAGCCAGTTGGTGGTGGCCATCTCGGATGTGTCATCGATGAAGATCATCGCCAAGGTGCACGAATCTCTGCAGGGGCGGGTGAAGGTCGGCCAGTCGGTGAGCGTGACGGTGCCGTCGCTGGATGGGCGGAGCTTTCCGGGCAAGGTGTCCTCGGTGGCACCGATGGCGACCCAGGACGGCTGGAGCGACGACGCCAAGGTGCTTGAAGTGTCGATCCTGCTGGATGTGAGCACGGCGGCGTTCAAACCGGCGCAGCGGGTGGAGGCGCACATCACGCTTGATCAGGTGCCCAACGCCCTCTCGGTGCCGGTGCAGGCGGTCAGCAGCGACGGCCCGATGCGGTACGTGCTGGTGCCCTGTTCGGCTGAGCGGGGCCGGTTCGAGCGGCGGCCGATCAAGCTTGGGCGGCGGTCGGAGCGGTTTGCGGAGATCCTGGCCGGGCTTTCGGCCGGGGAGGCGGTGCTGCTGAGGCAGCCGGAGGCCCGGGAGGTGCGGGCGGAGCCCTTTGCCGCCGAGCGGCTGGCTGCGGTCGGGCTGAAGTACGGGGAACGGGGGGAGATCGTCCCGGCGGCCGGCGAGTCGGCCACCCAGGCCGAGGCGGCGATGGCCGGGGCGGACCGGACGACGCCGATCCCTCAGGCGGCGGACGCCGGGAGCGGGTCGTCTCCGCCGGTGGAGTAGGCCGGACTCTCCGGGCTGATCGGGGCGGTTTCGAGCCGTCGGACCGCCCGGCAGGCCACTATCCTGCGGGCCATGCCGGGCAAGGCCGTGGATATTGATGCGGCGACGTGGGCTCGGGTCTCCAAGGTGATGGAGCGCCTGGCTGCCAGTACAGACTTGGCGGAGGTGCTCGGGCTGATCATCGACTCGCTGCGTGACTGCCTCGGGGCCGACCGGGCGTCGGTCTTTCAGTTCGACAAGCAGACCCAGGAGCTGTACGTCAAGCAGGGACACGGTCTGGCGGAGATCCGCTTCCCGATCACCAAGGGCATCGCCGGCGAGTCAGCACGGCTGCAAGCGATTATCAACGTTCCGGACTGCTATGCCGACCAGCGGTTCAACCCTGAGATCGACCGCCGCACGGGGTACCGCACGCGGAACATGCTGACCGTGCCCCTGTGCAGCGAGGACACCGGGCTGGGCGGACTTGAAGGGGTTGCTCAGGTGCTCAATAAGGACCCCGCGCGGGGGGCGGCGTTCGATGAGGTGGATGAGTCGGTGGCCAGGTTCCTGGCCTCGCAGGCGGCGGTGGCGATTCGACGCGCCAGGCTCATCGAGGCCGAGGTTCGCAAGAAGAAGATCGAGGCCGACCTGAAGGTCGCCAGGTCCATCCAGCAGAGCACGTTTCCCAAGCAGATTCCGCAGTTTGAGGGCTATCGCATCCAGGCCGCCACAGTGCCGGCGGATGAAACCGGAGGCGACACGTTTGACCTGATCGATCTGCGGGCGGTGGACGGTTCCAGCGGACTGATCTTTCTGATGGGGGATGCGACCGGACATGGCGTCGGGCCTGCCTTGTCAGCTGCGCAGTTCCGATCGATGATCCGGATGGCGGTGCGGCTGGGTTCGCCCCTGGAGCGGGCGCTCGGGCAACTCAACGCCCAGTTGGTGGACGATCTGCCGCCGGGCCGGTTCATCACTGCGATGGTGGGCATGCTGGACCCCGTCGGACACACGCTCAGCTACTCCTCGGCAGGGCAGGCCCCCATTCTTTTCTTCCACCCGGACGGCCAGTGCGAGGAGCGGGGGGCCAACGGCATGCCCCTTGGTGTGGACTATGACCTGCCGTTTGACGCTGTGGAACCGTTTGAGATGCGGCCCGGGGCCACGCTGGTGCTGCTGAGCGACGGGTACTACGAGGCGCAGTCCCCGTCACATGAGCAATTTGGGGTCGAGCGGGTGGTGGCGACCGTGCGGAGCCATCTCCGCGAGTCGCCAGAGGTCATTCTGCAGGCGATTACTGAGGCGACCAAGCAGTTTGCCGGTGGGCGGGCGTTTGATGACGACCAGACCGCGATCATCATCCAGCGGGCCCCAGAGCCGTCTAAATCCTGATGGGACAGAGACTTGAGTGTGGACATGCCGGCTCTCGGGGTGTTTGAGGGCACGGGGGGTGAAGCACAAAATCGCGTGCGCCACAGTGGAAAACCCACATTTTTGTGGGTGACAGCTTGAAACTGTGTGCAAAACACGGTAAAACAGAGGCATGTCCGCGGAGGATCCGCGGAAGAACCCCGTTTTATGGAGAAAACGATGGCTGCGAAGTCTGCTGGTTCCAAGGCCGCCCCGAAGCCCCCGAAGCTCACGCCCGCCGGCAAGCCGCGCGGCAAGAGCGAGGTTTACAAGCTGATCGCCGAGCACACCGGTCTGCAGCGCAAGCAGGTGGTGAGCGTCTTCGAGACGCTGGGCAAGATCATGTCCGTGGACCTGGCCAAGCCGGCCGCGAACAAGCCCAAGGTCTTCGTCGTGCCGGGCATGATGAAGGTGCAGTCGATCTTCAAGGCCGCCACCAAGGCCACGACCAAGCCGAACCCCTTCAAGCCGGGCGAGATGATGGAGGTCAAGGCCAAGCCCGCCAAGACCGTCATCAAGATCCGCCCCCTGAAGGGCCTGAAGGAAATGGTGTGACTCGTTCGGCGGCCTGACGGCATGCATGCCGGCGGGTGCTGCAGCGATTGACAGAACAACAAGCGGCCTGGCTTGCCGAACAGCGGCGTGCCAGGCCGCTTGTGCGTTCTTCGGCGGGCCGAGCGGCCCGGTCGCGACATCTCCAGCGAACGGTCAGGCGGCGGGCTGCGGACGGATGACGGCGGTCAGGCGGCCGGTCCGGCCCCGGTCGCGTCGATGGGAGAAGAACATCTCCGGGTGGCTGACGGTGCAGAGGCAGCATGCGGTGCACACCTCGCAGCCGGCGGCGACGAGCTGGTGGCAGAGCAGGGCTGGAAGATCGACCAGGGCCTTGCCGAACGCATCCGGGTCGGGCCGGCTCCAGATGTGGGGGGGCAGGTCGGGGTGGGACTCGGCGAGGGCGGCCACAACCTCCGGGCCGACCTGAAACGCCGCCGGACCGATGCACGGGCCGATGGCGGCCAATGGGCGGTCGGCATGTCTCGGGGCCAATCGGCGCAGTGCGGCGACGGCCTGTACGGCAACACGCAACGCAACGCCCCGCCACCCGGCGTGGACAGCGCCGACGACATGACCATCAGCGGTTGCAAGCAGGATGGGGGCACAATCGGCAATGCGAATCGAGAGCACCCGGCTCGGGTCATCTGTGACCAGGGCGTCGGCCTTGGTGCTCAGCGGCTGGCCGTCAGCAGTTGTACCGGCGCGGTGGGTGACCTCCCCCCGAAGCACGACGTGGCACTCGGCCCCGTGGACCTGGTGCAGGTTCACCCACTCCGGCGAGTCGGTCTGGCCGATGGCGTAGAGCAAACGCTGCTGATTGGCCTGAATATTGCTGACCGGATCGCGGGCCTCGGATGGCAGGTCGGACGGGTTGCCGAAGTTCAGCGACGCGAACATGCCACCGGAAACCCCGCCACCGCGGGTGGAAAACGCGTGGGGGACATGCCGCAGGAGCGGCGAACTGAGGACATCGACTGCAGCGGTCACCATTGGACCTCCTGAACGCTGTGCAAGGGGCGGGTGCCCTCGGGAAAGCAGACCAGCAGGGCTCCGTCGTCGCACAGGTCCAGCATGCGGCCGTGCTGCTCGGTTCCGTCGGGCAGGGTGATGGGGACATCCCGATCAGGTCGCCAGAGCCGCTGCCGTGCGGCGGAGACACTCTCTGCGCTGTCATCGCGAGCGACGGCTCTTGGCAGTGCGGCGAGAAGAGCATACCCGAATCGGTCGAGATCCGCCGGGCAGGCCATATCGGCCAGTGAACATGCACGGGCGGCGACATCGGGGGGGAGAGAGGCTGAGGGGTTCTGCAGGTTGACGCCGATGCCAACCAGCAGGAAGGCGGCGGTGGGTTGCCGGACGGTGTGGATGAGGATGCCGCCGAGCTTGCGGTCGGCGAGCATGAGGTCGTTGGGCCACTTGATGCGACAACGCTCGGGGCGATGGCTGGTCACAAGGACCTGATCAATGAGGTCGGCCAGAAGGACGGCCACAGCGAGCGATACGCAGGCGGAAACGGGGCGTGAAGCAGGAATGGCGGAAGTGAGCCACAGCCCGCCCAGAGGGCTGAACCAGCGGCGACCCAGACGACCAATGCCGCCGGTCTGGGTGTCGGCCCAGAGCGTCAACCCATCGGCAGGCAAAGGGCCCGCCTGAGCGCGGCGCTGTAACTCAAGCGTGGTGGAGTCAATTGTGGGAAGCCGCTCTATCCGCACGGACCGAGCGTAGGAAGGTCAGGATGGTCGATCGCCTGACGAGAGCGGTCATCGAGACGATGCGGGTCAAGCCGCCCTTCCGCCTCGCGGAAGCCGCATCACACCTGCAGCACCCCGGTCCGGAAGGACTGCGCATAGTCCCAGCCTTGCTGAGCAGCGTCCAGGGCCGTGATCAGTTCGTCACGGGTTCGATGGGGCTCGATGATGCGATCGACCCATCCACGGGCGGCGCCATGGCGAATGTCCTGCTGCTCGGAATAGCTGGCGTGCACGGCGGCGAGGATCTGCTTGTGCGTCGCTTCATCGATGGTCTCGCCCTTGCGTTCGCGGCTCTTCTCCTCGATCATGGCGAGTACGCCGGTGGCCTGGTTGGCTCCCATGACCGCACAGCGGCTGCCGGGCCAGGCGAAGGAAAGAAACTGATCGAAAGCCCGCCCGCACATGGCGTAGTTGCCCGCCCCATAGGAACCGCCGGCAATGACCACCAGTTTGGGCACCACGCAGTTGCTCATGGCGTTGACCATCTTCGCGCCGGCACGGATGATGCCCCCCTGCTCAGAATCGCGACCGACCATGAAGCCGGTGGTGTCGTGCAGGAAGACCAGCGGGATCTTCCGCTGGTTGCAGTCCATGATGAAGCGTGCGGTCTTGTCAGCGGAGTCGTCGTAGATGACCCCGGGCATCTGCGTGGCCTTGCCGGCCGGGCCGCCGGCACCCGGCGTGGTGCGAACCACCAGTTTGCGCTGGTTGGCCACGATACCGACCGGATGGCCGCCGATCCGGGCATAGCCGCAGACCAGCGACTGGCCGTACTCGGCTTTGTACTCGTCGAAGTCGGGGGCGGGTGAGGTGTGCCCGTGCTCGTTGGGCTTGCCGATGGGGTCGACGATGCAGGCGATCAGATCGCGAACATCATACTGCGATCCGGGCTTGTCGGCAAAGATCTCGTAGATGCGTTCGGGATCGGTGGCGGGAGCCGCCAACTTGCTGCGAATGTTGCCGGGTTGCTGAAGCGGGGCATACTTGTTGAGCAGTGACCGCAGACGAGCCAGGCACGCCTGGTCGGTTGGTTCTCGGAAATCGATGGTGCCGGAGATCTGGGCGTGCATCTGAGCGCCGCCGAGTTCCTCGTCGGTCACTGATTGGCCGATCGCGGCCTTGACCAGCGCGGGCCCGGCGAGGTAAAGACCGCTGCCCTCGGTCATCAGCAGGGTGTCGCAGAGCACGGGCAGGTAGCCGCCGCCGGCGACGCAGAAGCCCATGATGGCCGCGATCTGCGGGATTCCCATGGCGCTGATCACAGCGTTGTTGCGGAAAATGCGGCCAAAGTCGTCGGTGTCGGGGAAGACGTCCTCCTGCAGGGGAAGAAACACGCCGGCGGAATCAACGAGGTAGACCAGCGGCATGCGGGCCTGCATGGCGACGGTCTGCGCCCGGATAATCTTCTTGCACGTCATCGGAAAGAACGCGCCGGCCTTCACAGTGGCGTCGTTGGCGATGATCATGCATCGGCGGCCGTGGATGACGCCGATGCCGGTCACCACGCCGGCGGCGGGTGCGCCGCCGTGTTCGGCGTACATTCCGTGGGCCGCCCAGAGACCTAGTTCCTGCAGGAAACTGCCCGGATCGATCAATCCACTGATGCGTTCACGCGCGGTCAGGCGGCCCTTTTCGTGCTGACGCTCGATCGCGGATTTGCCCCCTCCCAGCCGCATCTTGGCCTCGGCAGTAAGGAACTCCGCCGTCAGGCTGCGGAGCGTGGGAGACGCGATCGCCGAGGACTGGGTGGCCGGGACGCTCATTGTTTGGCTCGAGATCGGGGCGTGCGCCCGCGGGAAAGCCGGGGCGGGGAATGGGTACGGACGGAAGACAGGACGGCTGGTCAGTGCTGGGCCGGGGCGTTGGCCTCGGGATGCCGGAGCAGTTTGTCGACTTCCCGGGAAAAGCGGCTGGACATCTTCAAGGTGCCGGCATCGCCGAGCACGGCGAATCTGACACCAGGTCGGGTCAGGGGACCGACCTGTGATGCCGCGTGCACCGAGGCGGCGACACGGTGGCGGGCTGCGTCGGTCGGTCGCCGAGCCCGTAAGTGGATGATCGTGCTGTGCAGTTGCTCGTTCAAGTCAGACCGCGTTGAGTGCATGACCAACGGTAGCCGAGTCAGTTCCCCGCCCCGGATCCGACGGGACTGTTCGGGCCGATCAGCAGTACCGCACCGACAGCGAAATGGTCGGACGGATATCGGCCGCTCTCGCTGCTGCGATCGATGAACGCGGAACGCACACGAATCGTCCGATCGACGAGCACGTGGTCTATCCGCTGGCCTTGCGGCATGCCCGTGAAGTTGTGGAAAGTGCCGGTCTGCTGATCGGCGGCTGGCAGCGTGGCAAGCGCGTCCAGCAGTGCGGGCGATGCAGGGATGGAACGATTGGCGTCGTCAGTGGCGGTCCGTCGCCTGCCAAGAAGATACCCAAGGGCCGAACTGTCGGGCTCAGCGTTGAGGTCGCCCAGCACGACGACCGGTGTGCCCACCTGTCGGGTATCGAAGATGGCCTGAGAGAGAAGTTCCACCGAACGAAGCCGGGAGTAGTCGGACTGGTGATCGAGGTGCACGTTGAACACCCTCAGGCGACGGCTTGTGGTCGCTTCAACCAGCAAGGCGGTGGTGCATATACGGGGGAGGTTGGCGCCCCAGGCGCGCGAGCCAGCCTGCCCGGGGGCTTCCGAAAACCAGAAGGTGCGCTGATCGAGCAGGTCAAAGCGGGCATGACGATAGAGAATCGGCGAGAACTCGCCGCCGTCGCGTCCATCATCACGACCGACCCCCGCGAAGGCGTACTCCGGCAGGGCTTCCAGCAGGTCATCAATCTGCCGCCGCTCGGCTTCTTGCAGGCCCAGAATGTCAGGGGAAGTTGCACGGATGGCGGCCACCACCAGCGGAAGACGCTCGGCCCATGACCGCTCGCCAGTCTGGTTTCCGGCGAACCGGATGTTGAACGACACCGCTCGAATCTCCGAGGCGGGAGGCGGAGCGATGACTTCCAGGAGGCCGGGGGTCTTGCGGATGCCAGCACAGCCGGCAAGCAGAAGTGCACAAATCGGAATGCAAACAGCGGCGATGAAGGTGAGGGCGCGGGTGATCATGACGGGCCGAGCGTACGAAGCCGCTCATGCATGGAGAAGTATGGTCGGCGTGCATATGCACTCAAGCGACGCAAGCCAGATTCTTCGGAGGCGATCGGGGTGAGGCGTTCGCCTACGCTTGCCGCCCTTTGTTGGGGTGTTCTCGGCCGTGCGGGAATCCGCCCGCCGGCCCGGTGCTTTTCGCCCTGAGCGAGCGAGGATCTCACACGTGGCCAAGACGACCAAGACCTCTGCCAAGCCAGTCAAGAAGCCTTCAGCCGGCAAGCCGGCGGGCAGAAGCGCCCCAAAGAAGCCGGTCGCGGCCAAGACCGCGAAGCCTCCGGTCAAGGCGGCTGCCAAAGCACCAAGCAAGTCGCCGGCTTCCTCACCCAAGAAGGTCGCGGAAGCGAAGAAGGCGGTTGAGGTCAAGAAGCCGGTAGAGGTGAAGAAGCCGGTGGAAGTGGCCAAGCCGGCACCGCCGCCGGCGGCCCCAGCCCCTCTGGCGCCAACGCCAGGCGTGCCATCGATCGGCCTGGCCCCGGGTGCGGCGGGAGCGATGGGGGAGAACCGGCCCAAGCCAACGGGGGGCATCGGCAACAAGTCGATGAAGCGGCCCAAGCCAGTGAAGAAGCCGGTGGTGATGCCGAGCCTGGGCCCGCCCCTGGCCGATTTGCGCAAGCGTAAAGGTCCGCTGATCCAGAGCGGGCCGAAGGCTCCGGATCCTGACGCGATGATGAAGCGTGCGGCAGCTGAGGACGGCAAGGTGAAGCCTGTTTTCAGCCGCAAGGAACTTGAGAAGTGGAAGACCATCCTCTCGCGGAAGCGGGCGGAGTTGCTGGGCGACGTGGAGGCGATGGAGGGTGAAGCGCTGCAGAGCAGCGGGTCATTGAGCCACATGCCGCAGCACATCGCCGAGCAGGGCTCGGAAGCTTACGAGCAGGAGCAGACGCTACGACTGGCTCAGGCCGATCGCAACCTCATCCGCGAGATCGACGAGGCGCTCAAGCGGGTGGAGGAGGGCAGTTACGGGATCTGCGAACTGCTGAAAAAGCCGATCACCAAGGAGCGGCTTGAGGAGTTGCCGTGGACCCGGTTCAGCATCGAGGCTGCCCGCGAGATGGAGCGTCGCGGGCAGCGGGTGTGAAGCGTCGCGGGAAGGCCGTGAGCGGAGCTTGGTTGTGAGCAGCAGCGACAGCCGTGTCGACCATCAGTCCGGCGTTGGGCCGCAATCCGCGTTGGCGGTGGCGGCGTGGAGACACCGGCCGGCCTGGTGGCTGCTTCTGGCGACTGTTGCCATGGCCGTCGCGGCGGATCTGGCCAGTAAGTATCTGGCGTTTCGGCTTGTGGCGGGCTTTCCGGTGACGGTGCTGCGAGAGCAGGTGCTGGCCATCAAGGCCGCCGACCCTCGAGGCATCGGCCAACTCATACCTGCTCATGAGCCGGTGGTGGTGGTGCCGCACATTCTCAACTGGACGCTGGTGCTGAATCCCGGTGCGGTGTTCGGCATGGGGGCCGGCCAGCGGGTGTTCTTCATCACCTTCACGATGCTGGCAGTTGGCTTTGCGGTGTGGATGTTCGCGTTGGGGACGAGGGCGAAGGACCACTGGGCCCATGTGGGTATCGGGCTGTTGATCGCGGGCGGGCTGGGGAATCTGTACGACCGCGTCTTCTACGCTTGCGTGCGAGATTTCATCCATCCGCTGCCGGGCGTCAAGTTCCCTTTCGGACTGGATCCATGGAACAGCAACGGCGCTGTCTGGCCGTATGTCAGCAACGTCGCGGACTTGTTTCTGCTGATCGGCATCGGCATAGTTGCCGTCCATCTGTGGCGGCGCGACCCTGATACCGAACGGCGATCTGCGAACAGCTGTGTGTAAAGTCGAGAGCGGGGCGAGGGGCTGAAGGATCATCTCATGCGCAATGACGGATGCATCAGCACAGCGCGGGGTCTGGCGATCGGTCTGATGGCGGCGTGTGGCTGGGCGACGGGGCTGACGGGCCTTCTGGTACCGGGGGGCTTTGTGTCGCCGGCCCAGGCGCATGCCGCGAGCGCCAGTGGGAGGGATGGTGTGGTTCGATCCCTGACCGATCTGCCCGGCGGCGGCTTCCGGGTGGATGCACCGGGTGTGAAGGGGCCGGCAGAAGCCAGTTTCGCGCTGGTTCGTGACTTTGCCGTCGGGGTTCCGGGTGCCGCCGGCCTCACGCTCCGGCCGGTCTTCTCAACACTACCGGACGGGCGAACCCGCATCACCATCGCGACAACTCCGGGAACCAACCTGTATGGCACCGGCGAGGTGACCGGGCCGCTGCTGCGGAACGGACGGGAGATCGTGCTGTGGAACAGCGATGTCCCCGGCTATCGGCCCGACGCACCGAGCCTGTATCAGAGCCACCCCTGGGTGCTGGGCGTGAGGGCCGATGGCACGGCCTTCGGCGTCCTGCTCGATTCCACCTGGCGGATGACCCTGAATCTGGAGGACGGCATCCGCTTTGACCATGAGGGCCCGGCTGCCTCGCTGTACATCGTGGAGCGGCCGAACGCCGAAGCGGTCTGCACGGCCCTGAAGGATCTGACGGGAGCCATGCCCCTGCCCCCGAGGTGGACATTGGGCTATCACCAGTGTCGCTGGAGTTACTTCCCGGAGGCGCGGGTGCGTGAGGTGACTGCCGAGTTCCGGCGGCGGCGGATCCCCGCGAGCGTCTTCTGGTTCGACATCGACTACATGGACGGGTTCCGGACCTTCACCTTCGACAAAGCTCGCTTCCCTGATCCGACCAAACTCAACAGCGATCTGGAGGCCATGGGCTTCAAGACGGTGTGGATGATCAACCCGGGCATCAAGGACGAGGCGGGGTACTTCGTCCGGGATCAGTTGCTCGAGCGCAATTTGCAGGTGCGGACGGCATCGGGCGAGACGTTCCTGGGCGGGGTGTGGCCGGGCGCATGCGTGTTCCCGGATTTCACCTCTGACAAGACCCGGGAATGGTGGGCGGGGTTGTATCGCGACTTCATGGCCACCGGCATCGACGGCGTGTGGAACGACATGAACGAGCCGGCGGTCTTCGAGACGCCCAACAAGACCATGCCGGAGGACAACCGGCACATGGGCGGCGTCTACCGGCCGTTCCCTGACACCCAGCCGCGCACCGTGACCCCCGGCAATCACTCCCGATTCCACAACGTGTACGGCATGCTGATGGCCCAGGGCACCTTCGAGGGGATCCTTGCTGCCAACCCAACCAAGCGGCCCTTCGTGCTCACCCGAGCAAGCTACCTCGGCGGGCAGCGGTATGCAGCGACCTGGACGGGCGACAATTCAGCGAACTGGACGGATCTTGAACAGTCCATTCCGATGATCCTCAATCTGGGCCTTTCCGGGCAGCCCTTTGTCGGGCCGGACATCGGCGGCTTCGTTGGCAATGGGCCGTCGGACGAGAATGAGCGGGCGGCCCAGTTTGCCCGGTGGATGGGCATCGGGGCGTTCTTCCCGTTCAGCCGCGGGCATACGGCCAAGGGCAACATCAACAAGGAGCCGTGGGAGTTCGGTCCGGACACCGAGAACGCCGTGCGGATCGCGCTCCAGCGGCGCTATCGGCTGCTGCCGTACCTCTACACAGTCTTCCGGGAAGCGGAACAGACCGGCGTGCCTGTGCTGAGGCCCACGTTCTTTGCCGCGCCGACCGACCCGGCGCTTCGCAGCGAGGACGACACATTCCTGTTCGGCCCGTCGATCCTGGTAACGCCGAGCCTGATGCCCGACAACAGCCGCAAGGTGTTGCTGCCCCGCAGCGAGCGGGGCGTGTGGCTGAAGTTCGATGTACAGGCGGAGAAGCACCCGGCCAACCCCGAGATGTACCTGGCACCGGGCGCCATCGTGGCCGCAGGGCCCGTGGTGCAGTACGAGTCGGAACGGGCCCTGGATGAGCTGACCTTGCACGTCAACCTCGACCGTGCCGGCGAGGCGGTCGGGATGCTGTATGAAGATGCCGGGGATGGCTTTGGCTATCGAAACGGAGAATTCCGCCTGACGCGGTTGACCGCCAAGCGGCAGGCCGACGGGACGGTTGCGGTGCGGCTGGAGAAGACCGAGGGCCAGATGGCCACGACCCCGGCCCGAAAGGTGACCGTGGAACTGATCGGCGTTGACGGCTTTCGGTCCGGCACCGGTTCGGAAGGGGCGGGCGTGATCGTCGGTGCAGGACGTTGACCGCCTCGGCAGATCCGCCGAAACGGGGGATATCCCTGCTGCGGCGGCAGAACCGGCGGGTGCGGCAGTCCGTAGCATTGACATGATCGTCCGGTGAGTCTGGCTCGTGCGGAGCCGAGACGCCGGCTCATCCGGAGGTTTGCCCATGGATCCGACCAGCAATGCGGCAGGAGTGAACCCAGCGACAGTCACCCTGAAGAGTGATTTGGATGCCCTGCGAGCGGATGTGGAACGGCTTCGATCGGTGCTGACTGATGTCGCCAAGGACGTCGGGCGGGCCGCCAAGACCGGTTACGGCGAGGTTCGCACCAAAGTGGGGGAGAAGGTCAGCGAGGCCGCGTCGACAGTGAACGAGAAGGCCCACGCTGCGGCCGATTACGCCAGGCATGCCGCTGAGTCGGCGAGCGAGCAGGCCAAGGCCGCCAAGGACAAGACTGCAGACAACATCCGCGAGCACCCGTTCATGGCCGTTGGTCTGGCCTTCGGCGTCGGGTTGCTGCTCGGGTCGCTGTTGCGGCGCTGAGAATGTCCGGCGATCGGGTCTGATGGAACGTTCACCCACAGCAGGACACTGATGTTCGAGCAACTGTCGCAGATGCTGGTTCGGCTGGTGGAGTTGTTCGAGGCTGAAGGCCGGCTGCTTCGGGTGCACGTTGTTCGCACCAGCATGCTGGTCTTTGTCGCCCTCGGGGCCGTGCTGATCGGCGTGGCGGGGGTGGTGTTCCTGCTCGCCGGCCTGTACAGCGCCATGGTCGAACGACTGGGGGCGACGTGGACGGCGGTGATCGTCGGCGCGGTGGCGGTTATCGTGGCCTTGGTGGTGTTGCTGCAGGTTCGCCGGAGCGCCAGGTGAACCAGCCAGCCCCCGTGATGCTGAACATGCCCTCGAAGGCCATGCGTGCGCCGGCGACTGCCGCCGTTGCCTCTGCGAAGGCGGCGTTGCTGGAGAGCGGCAGGGGGGTGGATGCGGCCCAGCGAGAGGCGGTCGCCTCGCTGGCGAACGCGGCCAAGTCATGGGGAATGGTTGGAGGTCTAGCGTCGGTCGTGGTGCTTGGGCTCACCCTTGCCCGGGCGGGTCGGAGCAAGCGTGGCAAGGCGGGCGCAGGGGATGGCGATCGAGCCGGCGGTAGTCGTTCCGGCATCGGGCTGGGGGGCATAGCCCGGAAGGCGATCATCAAGGGCATGGTGTGGGCGGTGAAGTCGGGAATCGCAGCGGCTGCCGCTCGCCGGCGTTGAGCAGCCGGCGGTTTGAAGCCGGGTGGCCGGGATGCTGACATGGAGAAGCCGCATGAGTCGAGTATGGATCCTCGCCGGGTCGCTAGGGGTGCTAACAACCCTGGTAGCAGGTGGCAAGCAACCCGGAGCGGTTGACGGCAAAGCTGAAGCCATGCCCGCCCCGACGGTGCCAAGCAAGCCACTTCCGGCTGCCGAGGACGTACTCAAGCGGTACATCGACGCAACCGGCGGGGAGAGGGCGTATGCATCGCTGCGGACGCGGGTCTCAGTGTGGAAGGTGGAGATCCCTGCTGCCCGCATCAACGGTCGGGCGGAGATGACCCAACAGGTCCCGGAACGCATGCTTTCGGTCATCACAGCGGACGGCCTCGGCGAGACCCGGCACGTGCTGACCGACGGCCTGGCGTGGGAGCGGACGGTGGTGGCCGGCAACCGGCTGCTCACCGGCGGCGAACGGGCGCAGCTCCGACGGCCGGGGATCCTCGGCAGTGAAACGCAGTTGAAGGACCTGTACGACAAGATAGAGACGGTCAGGCGGGATATGCATGCAGGCCGCGAGGTTGTTGTGCTGCGGATGACCCCTCGCCCCAACGAAGGGGGTGTTGAGGAATGGCTGTTTGACGAGCAAGCCGGTCTGCTGACAGTCATGCGGATGGTGTACGACGCGCCGATCGGCCGCGCGGAGGCGGAGGTTGAACTGTCCGACTGGCGGGAGGTGCCTGTTCAGGGCGAGGTGAAGATTCGGCTGGCTCATCGCACCAGCCGCCGGGTGCTCGGCCACGAGCAGATCATGACGTTGGAGAAGGTCTCGCACAATGTCGCGGTGGATGAAGGCCTGTTTGCCGTGCCCGAGGAGATCCGTCAGGCGGCCGAGCGGGAGCGGACCACCGCGCCGGCTACCAAGCCCGACAGCAAGCCTGAGGCCAAGCCACAGCCCGGGCCGGACGAACCGGGCAAGAAGTAGATCTCTTGCAATTGCCCAAGCGGCGGCCGGGCCCAACGTCGTCCGGACAGGGGGGAACACTCAGCGTTTGGCGCCGGCCTTGCGGGCGGGCTTGCCGGTTTGACCGTTGAGGGCTTTGGCATCCTTCCCGGCCTTGGCGGGCTTGGCCGGCGGGGCCTCGTCGCCACCCGCGGGGCTGCGGAAGTGCGCATTCTGCACCGGCACGAGCACCTCGAGCACGTGTTCGAGAACTTCGGCGGGGCTACCCATCGCCTCGACTTCTGCCACCAGGCTGGACGGGTAGTACTCCAGCACGGGGAAGGTCTCACTCTCATAGACCGCCCAGCGCTTGCGGATCACTTCCTCCTTGGCGTCGTCAATCCGATTCTCCTTGATGGCTCGACGGCGGAGCCGCTCCATCATCTTCTCTTTGTCGCGACAGACCAGGTGGACGATCTTGAGCACTTGGATGTGCTTCTCGAGGAGCTTGGCCTGAGCGACGTTGCGAGGGATCCCGTCGAGCACCAGCAGGTCCACATGAGGCTTGTAGATGCCCAGAACGGTGCGGGCGTGCATGTTCTGGCTCCACATCTGGATGGTCGGCTCGTCGGGCACCAGCAGGCCCTTGCTGGAGTACTCGACGAAGATCCTCCCGAGGGGAGAGGACATGTCCAGATTGCGGAAAACGTCGCCGCAGGAGAGGTGGTAGAAGCCGGGAACGTTGCCGAGAACCTTGCCCTGCGTTCCCTTGCCTGCGCCCGGGGCGCCGAAGAGGAGAATCGTCTTGTACCGTGCGTGCATGGCCGAGGCTCCAAAGAAGGCCGGGGAGAACATCCCCGGCTGCAGGGCTGTGATCGGCGCGGACAGGGCCGGTTCAGCAGTGATTCAAACGGCTGCCCGCCGCGTTCTGTGAGGGTAACTCAAGGTCTCGACGCTCGCAAGGGGCTCGGAGCGGGAAAACCGGTTTATCGCCCGCCTGCGGACCGGGAATGACCGTGCCGGGAAGGCCAAAGTTCGGGGGGGGGGGGGCCGAACGGGGAACGAAAAAGGGGACCCGGCGGCGGGTCCCCTTTCTTGGTGCGTGCTGAATTTCGGTCAGCCCATCAAGCCTTCATGGACTTGATGACCTCTTCCTGCAGGTTGCGGGGCATCGGGCGGTAGGCGAGGAACTCCATGGTGTTGCTGCCGCGGCCCTGGGTGAGCGAGCGAAGCGATGTGGTGTAGCCGAACATCTCCGAGAGCGGCACTTCACAGGTGACGATCTTGGCGACGCCGCGGTCCTCCTGCTCAGTGATCATGCCGCGGCGGGAGGAGATATCGCCGGTCACCGAGCCGAAGTACTCCTCGGGGACGGTGACCACGACCTTCATGATCGGCTCGAGGAGAATGGGCTGGGCCTTGGCAACCGCCTCCTGAAGGGCGATGCGGCCGGCCTGCTCGAAGGCGACCTGCGACGAGTCGACCGGGTGGTACTTGCCATCGGTGAGGGTGATCTTCACGTTGATGAGCGGGAAGCCCGCGGTGACGCCGGCGAGGGCGGTCTGGCGGACGCCGTACTCGACGGAGGGGATGAACTCCTTGGGGATGGAACCGCCGACGATGCCGTTCTCGAACGCGACGTTGTCGGTGAAGTCGATCTCTTCGGCGGCGGCCTGCTCGGCGGTGAAGGGCTCGATGCTGATGGTGCAGTCACCGAACTGACCGCGACCGCCGGTCTGCTTCTTGAACAGACCGCGGACGTCCTCGACCTTGCGGCCGATGGCCTCGCGGTAGGCGACCTGCGGCTTGCCGACCTCGACGCCGATCTTCATGTCACGGACGAGCTTGTTCTTGATGATTTCAAGGTGGAGCTCACCCATGCCGGAGATGATGGTCTGGCCGGTTTCCTCGTTGTAGAACGAGCGGAAGGAGGGGTCCTCGCGGCGAATGACGCCGAGAGCGTCGCCGAGCTTCTGGCGGTCAGCCTGGGTCTTGGGCTCGATGGACATGCTGATGACCGGCTCAGGGAAGTGCATCCGCTCGAGCAGGATGGGCTGATCGGGATCGCAGAGCGTGTCACCGGTGTAGGACTTCTTGATGCCGACGACGGCGACGATGTTGCCGGCGGAGGTCTCTTCAAGCGGGTTGCGGTCCTTGGCGTGCATCTCGAAGATGCGGGAGGCCAGTTCCTTCTCCCCGTTGCCGGGGTTGATGATGCGCATGCCCTTGGCCAGACGGCCGGAGTAGACCCGCATGTAGGTCAGGTCGCCGTGCTGGTCGGCGACGACCTTGAACACCAGCGCTGAGAAGGGGGCGTTGGGGTCGTGCGGACGGGACATCCTCTTTTCCTTGTCGCGCGGGTCGGTGCCCTCGACCTCGGGCTTCTCGCTCGGAGAGGGCAAGTACTCCACGACGCAGTCCAGCAGGTGCTGGACGCCGACGTTCCGCAGAGCGGCCCCACAGAGCACCGGGAAGCAGGTGCGGGCGACCACGCCCTTGCGAAGAGCCTTCTTGAGGTCCGCCACGGAGGGCTCTTCGCCGCTGAGGTACTGCTCGGTGAGTTTGTCGTCCAGTTCGGAGATCTTCTCGATGGCCATCGTGCGCCACTTCTTGACGGTGTCGACCAGGTCGGCGGGCACATCGGCCTCGCGGACGGTCTCGCCCTTCTCGCCCTCGAAGTAGAAGGCACGCTGGGTGAGCAGGTCGATGATGCCCTTGTGCTCGTGCCCGGTGCCGATGGGGTACTGGATGGCGATGGCGTTGACGCCGAGGCGCTTGAGGATGGTGTCGTAGGAGAAGTCGAACGAGGCGCCGATCTTGTCCATCTTGTTGACGAAGCACAGGCGGGGGACCCGGTAGCGGTCGGCCTGGCGCCAGACGGTCTCGGACTGGGCCTCAACGCCTTCCTTGCCGTCGAAGACGGCGACGGCGCCGTCGAGGACGCGGAGCGAACGCTCGACTTCGATCGTGAAGTCCACGTGGCCGGGGGTATCGATCAGGTTGAGCTTGTACTCCTGGCCGTTGAATTCCCACGGGCAGGTGGTGGCGGCGGACTGGATGGTGATGCCGCGCTCCTGCTCTTCCTGCAGGAAGTCCATGGTCGCGGTGCCCTCGTGCACCTCACCGATCTTGTAGTTCTTGCCGGTGTAGTAGAGGATGCGCTCGGAGACGGTCGTCTTGCCGGCGTCGATGTGGGCACAGATCCCGAAGTTGCGAACACGGCTGAGGTCGGTTGACATGGCTGTTTCTCTGTCTGATGCACCCCCGGCTGCTTTGCCGGGGCCCGGCAAACGGCCGGGAGGTGATAATGGGGCGGTTGGATAAACCTTGGGGGACTCGCCACCTGCGGCGGGCTGAGGCACGGAAGCCTCGGCACGTCGGGCGGCGGGGTTGCACGCGGGTGGTGGGGCAGCGGGGGGACCGGCTGAGCCGCTTGGCCGCGGCCTGGTCGCTCAAGAAACCGGTACTTCGTCGTCCTCGTCGCTGTCCATAGGTGGCTGCCTGACTTGAGCTCCGGACCCCGCCCCCGGCGGCATTCCGGCGAACTCAATGCTAGCAAACAGGGGCGGAGGGTCAAGCCGTAGTTTGGGGGGTGGAAGGGGACCCCCGACCCGCCCGATGGCGGAAAAGCGTCCCGTGAAGCAGTCCTTCTATTACCCAAACAGATTGGCTCGCGACCGCGGCCCGACCCGATCAGCCGGCCGGGCCGCCGTCATCGCAGGGGGTCAGTCGTGCCGGCTCCGTTGCAATCGCAGCAGCAGGGGGGCCAAGGCGAGGATGATCAGCCCGGCGGCGGCGGAGGTGGCGACAAAGAGCAGGAAGAAATCGGCCTGGCCGCCAAGCCTGATGCCCATGTGCTGGAGGAAGGTCTGCGATTCGCCCTTCTCGATCGCCTCAACCTGGGCGGCCACCAGACCGCCGCCGAGGTTGGCGATGAAGCTGGAGATGAACCAGATCCCCATCAGCAGGCTGACAAAGCGGACCGGGGCCGCCTTGGTCACATACGACAGACCGGTGGGGGAGAGGCAGAGTTCGCCGACGGTGTGCCAGAAATAGGTCAGCACGATCAGCATCATCGACGCCTTGGCGGCCGATTGGACGTGGTTGGCGGCAACCACCATGAACACGTAGCCCAGCCCGACGAAGAGCAGACCGAGGGCGATCTTGATGGGCTGGCCGGGGTTGAGGTTGCGTCGGCCCAGTCGCGTCCACAGGGCGGCGAACAGCGGGGCGAGCATGAAGATCAACCCCGCATTGATGGATTGGAACCACGTCGCGGGCACCTCCCACCCGAACAGCACGCGGTCGGTCTTCTGCTCGGTAAACACATTGATGCTGGTGCCCGCCTGCTCGAAGGCAATCCAGAACATGGCGTTGAAGAACATGTAGACGAAGATGGTGATGATCGGCCCGCGGTCCTCCGGCCGGTTCTGGTTGAGGAACCAGACGATCCAGCCCGCGAGGATGATCAGCAGCGCAACGATCAGCGAAATGCTGATGGTGGGCCGGGCCTGCAGCCAGTCGATGCCCGCCTGCAGATGGGCCAGCAGGCCCAGGTTGTGGGCCGCGGCGAATCCGCCGGCCAGCAGCACCCCCACGACCAGGAACCCCGTAGCCAGGCCGTTGGCGGCGGAGCGCTTGTCGGCCGGTGGCTCACCGATGCCACGCAGAAAGGCTGGCTTGCCTGCCACATACAGCAGCAGACCGAGGATCATGCCGACGGCGGCGGAGCCGAATCCGTAGTGCCAGCCGACCTTCTCGCCAAGCGTGCCGCAGACAAAGGCGCAGATGAACGCCCCGAGGTTGATGCCCATGTAGAAAATGGTGAAGGCGCCGTCGCGCCGGGGGTCGCCCTCCGGGTAGAGCTGGCCGACCATGACCGACACCGTGGGCTTGAAGTGGCCGGTGCCCAGCACGATGACCGCCAGGCCCATGATGAACAGCGACATGCCGGCGGAGCTCTGGGCCAGCTGGCCCATGCCCGAAACGCCCAGAATGACGTGCCCGAGGGTGATCAGCAGGCCGCCGACGAGCATGGAGCGATGGGTGCCGATGAGTTTGTCGGCGATCAGACCGCCGAGGATGGGAAACAAGTAGGCCAGACCGGTGTACCACCCGTAAAGCACACTGGCATCAGTCTTTGACCAGTTGCGGCCGCTGTCGTGCTGGTTGGCTTGAACGATCACCTTGGTGGGCTCGGCACCGGGCTTGAGTTCAAGCACCTGGGCTCCGGGCGAGTCGTTGACGGTGAAGAAGGTCCGACCGTTGGCCGGAGATTTGGCCTGTGCATGCGGCTTGAGTTCAACCCAAACGCGGATCGGCTTGTCGGTCGGGTTGGCGATGGCCCAGGCCACCTCGGAGTCGGTGAACTCGCCCTTGGCACCGGGAGCTCCGCGCAGCACCACTGGGGGATCGTCGTTACCGGGGATCGGTGCCCAGTCGGGACTCTCTGGCCCTGAGTCTGCGGAAGGCTTGGTCCGTTCAAGCCGGGTGAGTGTGAATTGCGGGCTGCCCGTCACCGCAGTGGTTGAGGCGACCGCCGGGGTCTGCTCACCGACCTGAACCGTCAACAGGCGCGAAACTCGACCAACGTCCGGCAGGTCGGTGCCCGAATCGGGCGAACCGGGCTTGGGCTGCTCGGCGAGTTGGGTGAACTGGAGCGTGTTGGAATACGTGCCGCTGGGCAGTTGGTGAACTGCGATGACGCTGATGAGATACAACACCAGCAGGGCACGCATGCCGTAATAGCTGAATCGCTCCCACATCTCTACGAGGAACAACAGGAACAGGCCCGGCGGATGACCGAGGACGGTGCGGCCTGAATCAGGCGCAACGCTTGGGCCGGGGGCGGAGGAGCCGGAGGAGGAAGGGGCAGGGTTGCTCATCGCTGTGGGGTCCGCAGAGTGCGGGATCGCCGGAGGGCCATCGCAGGGCCGGCCGTCGATCGGGAAGTGTGAGCATAAACCCGATCACCCGAACGGCCCTGATCTGGATTGTCCGGACGGTGAGATTCCCCCAGTAAGGGGACGGGCCCGGCGATGTCGGTTGGTGTGGAAGACCACGTGATTTGACCACCGCAAACGGAGGGGCAACCGGAGCTGGCGGCGCCGGTTGCTACGCTGGGAGCGTGGCGAGCAGCAGCGCAAACGGCCAGGCGTTTTTGGAGGGTCTGACCGCATCCCAGCGGGCGGCGGTGATGCATGGTGACGGCCCGCTGCTGGTGCTCGCCGGCCCGGGATCGGGCAAGACCCGGGTCATCACCCGGCGGGTCGCGTACATGCTCGCCCAGGGCGTGCCGCCGTGGAACATCCTCGCGGTGACCTTCACCAACAAGGCCGCCGGTGAGATGCGCGAGCGTGTGGTGCACCTGGTCGGTGAGGCGGCCGGGGCCCGGGGCCTGACGGTCACGACCTTCCACAGCCTGTGCGTGCGGCTGCTGAGGCGGTGGTGCGAGGAGAGCGGGCTGGCGGCGGCCGGCTGGCTGAAGCCCAACTTCACCATCATGGATGCGGACGATCAGGCCAAGCTGATCAAGGCCGCGATCACAGCGCTCGACCTGAACACCACCAACTGGCCGCCACGTGCCGTACTGGCGGCCATCTCCACCGCCAAGAACGATCTGAAGGATGCTGCCACGTATCAGCAGGAGGCTCAGGACTTCCAGACCCGGACGGTGGCACGGGTTTACACGGCGTACCAGCAGCAGCTCCGCACGGCCAACGCGGTGGACTTTGACGACCTGCTGCTGCTGACCGCCCGCATGCTGCAGACCAGCGACAGCGTGCGGCATCAGTTGCAGAGCCGCTACCGCTACCTGATGATCGACGAGTATCAGGACACCAACAAGGCGCAGTTCGTGATCGCCTCGCTGCTGGCCGGGGATCAACTGCTCCGCAAGCCGGGGGCGGCCGCCCAGGAACCGCCGAACTTCTGCGTGGTCGGCGATCCGGACCAGTCGATCTACGGCTGGCGCGGGGCGGACATTGCCAACATCCTGCAGTTTGAGAAGATCTATCCCGGCGCCAAAGTGATCGCGCTGGGGGAGAATTTCCGCTCGCGGGAGTCAATCCTGGCGGTTGCGGATCGGCTGATCAAGCGGAACACCGAGCGACGCCCCAAGCCGCTGGTGGCCACCCGGGGCAAGGGACGGCCGGTGGAGGTGGTGCTCTGCCGTGACGAGCACCACGAGGCCCGGCTGGTGGTGGACTGGCTCAAACGGCAGCAGGACGAGGCGGCGCAGGATGGGCGGGAACTGGCGTGGAAGCACTGCGCGGTGTTCTACCGCACCAACGCCATGTCTCGCGTGCTTGAGGACGCGATGCGTCGGGCGGCGGTCCCGTACAACATCGTCCGGGGCACCTCGTTCTACCAGCGTGAAGAGGTCAAAAACGCAGGGGGCTACCTGCGGCTCTTGGTCAACCCGGCGGACTCGGTTTCGCTGGAAAGGGTGATCAACACGCCCAGCCGAGGCATCTCCGACGCAACGGTGGAGAAGGTCGCATCGGTAGCGACGGCTCGGGGTGTCTCGCTGTACGACGCGATGCGTGAGGTGGCGGCGGGGCAACTGGATGTCGGCCTGACCGGACGGGCCGCCGGCGCTGTGGCCAAGTTCGTGACCATGCTGGACGGATGGCGGGCGGCGGCCGCCGATGCGCCGGGGGTGCCGGGCATGCCAGGCGAGGCCGCGGCCGGCCTCCCAACCGATCCGGCGGCGTCGGCTTCGGGCGGCGAGACACCAACACTGCTGAGCCTGAGCGATCTGGTGGGCAGGGTGGTCCGCGAGAGCGGCCTGGAGGAGTTCTACGCCAAGGAGGATGAACGCAAGGAGAACCTGGCGGAACTGGTGAACGCGGCGGGTGAGTTCCAGCAGGGGCTGGTGGCCGGGGCGACTGCTTCAAGTGATGGTGAGGCGGCGACCTCACCGGCGGACGGACCGCCGGAATTGGCCCCGGACTTCCTGAGCCTGGGAGAACCCAACGCAGCGCTCGCGGCCGTCGCCCAGCAGTATGCACCGCCGGGTGACCCGGACGACCCCTTCGCTGACGGCGGCTCGCTGTATGCCGAAGCACCGCCCGCGCCGCCGAACGGGCACACGCTGCTGGACCTGCTGGCGATGTATCTGGAGCGGATCGCGCTGGTGGCCGACAGCGACGCCATCGACCCGGCACGCGGAGCCGTGACGCTGATGACGCTGCACGCCGCCAAGGGGCTGGAGTTCCCGGTTGTGGCGATGATCGGCCTTGAGGACGGGGCCCTGCCGCACATGCGGGCCCTGCAAAGCGAGCGGGAGATGGAAGAGGAGCGACGGCTCTGCTTCGTGGGCATCACGCGGGCGATGGAGCACCTGCTGATGACCGCTGCAAAGTTCCGGACGCAGCGAGGGCTGGCGGAGCGGACCATCCCCAGCCGGTTCCTCGATGAGATCGCCGGGCAGCACGTGGTCACCAGCGATCAGAGCGATCCGTTCGGCGGCGGGGAGGATGATCCGGACATGGCCGCCTTCCTCGCCGGCGACGAGGATTACAACCAGGATCCGGAGCGGCCCGGACGCAGCACGACGCGGGGCGGCTTTGGCTCGCCCATGCGCTCTTCGCCGGAAAGCGGAGCGACGACGGTCGGTTCAGGCGGCATGCGACGCCCCACGGCAGCCCCGGGCCGCCCGGGTGCAAGTGGAACCGGCGGCGGGGCCGCTGCCAGCGGTGGGGGCGGGCGAGGCGGGGGAGGCGGAGGCAGGGGCGGAGGCGGCGAGTTTGAACCGGGTGCGGTGGTGCGGCATCCCCAGTTCGGCGAGGGAACGGTGCTGGCCTACTTCCCTGGAGCCGCGGCACGCGTCAAGGTCAAGTTCAAGGCCGTTGGCGAGAAGACGCTGGTGCTTGAGTACGCCCGCCTGACCAAGGTGCGAGCACCATGAGCCGAGCGACCGACTCCAGCACGATCGATCCGGCAGCAGGGCAACCTGCGCCCGCTTGGCCGGTGCTGGGCGTGGCCGTGCTGGTCGGTGTTGCGGCCCTGCGGTGCCTGTCGCCCTTCTCACCCTTTCCGTACTGGGACTTCGACCCGACGGTGGTCCCGGCCTCGCTGCTGGGCCTCGGCCCGGCGGTGATGGTGACGCTGGACTGGGTTGCGCTGGCGGTGGGCCTTGGGTTGGTGACCGCCGCTGCTGCCAGGGGTGATCGGCTGGCATGGTGGCTGGCCGGGGGCCTTGCGGCGGGAACCGCAGCGGTCGCTGTCCATGCGGCGGCTCCGCCGCTGGCCACTTTGGGCAGCGGGCGGATCGGGATCTCGTGGCTGGCGGCGCTGGGCACAGCCGCCGGCGTTGCCGTCGCCTGCCGCGACCGGTGGCACGGGCGGGAGGCACGTGCGGTGGCCATCGGGCTGATTGCCGGCGTGCTGGCAGTGCTGGTCCTCAAGGGGGTTGTGCAGGTGCTGGTGGAGCATCCGCAGACCGTTGAGAGTTTCCGGCGTGACCGCCTGACGATCTTCGCGGCCAATGGATGGACGCCGGAATCCCCCCAGGCGCTGGGTTACGAACGACGATTGATGCAGAACCAACCGACGGGCTGGTTCGGGCTCAGCAACGTGTTTGCGAGCTTTGCAGCCGCCGGTGCGGTGATGTTCACCTGCTGGCTGGTGGCCCGTGCGCGACCTTGGCTGGGTCGGCAGCCCGCCGCTCCCAGCGATTCTGTCGGCCGGTTGTGGGGACTGGTCATCGGGGCGATGGCCTTGGCCTGCATTGGGTCGCTTGTGCTGGCGGGGAGCAAAGGCGGGTGGGGCGTCACGCTTCCGGGCCTTGGCGTGGCTGCGGTGTGGTGGCTGGTGCGGAGCCGTGCCGGGACGGGGACGATGGGCCGTGTGACTGCGGCGTTGCCGCTGCTGGCCTGCGGTGCGATGCTGGCGGGCGTGTTTGCGCGTGGGCTGGCGGGTGAGCGGCTGGCGGAACTCTCGCTGCTGTTCCGGTGGTTTTATTTGGAGGCGGCAGTCCGCATCTTCGGGAGCCGGCTGCTGCTGGGCGTCGGCCCGGACGGCTTCAAGGAGGCGTACCTCACGGCCAAGAACCCGCTGAGTCCCGAGGAAGTGCAAAGCCCGCACTGCCTCCCCGCTGAATGGCTCGCGTGCCTGGGCGTGGGCGGCATCGCCCTGGTGGCCGTCGCTGCGGTGCTGGCCTGGAAGGTGGGGCGGGCGGGCAGTGTCGCAGCGGACGAGGACGGCGCCGAGGAGTCGGCTTCCATCGAAGCCGCCCGCCCGGTCCTGCGGCTTGTGGGCCTGACGGCGGCGGTCATCACGCTTGCGTGCCTGGCGCTGGAGCGAAGCGGCATCACGCCAGAGGGGGCGGCGGTGCGGGTCGCCGGGTTGGCGGCGTGGGCGACGATCGGCATGCTGGTGGCCCGCTGGGCTTTGGGGCGGGAGGGTGCTGGGCTCTGGCAGGCGGTGGCGGCCGGAGCCACCGTGCTGCTGGCGCACAGCATGATCGAGGTGACCGCAACGCATGGGCAGGCGGGCGGGCTGATGTGGGCGTGGGTCGGCCTGGCGGCCGGGGCCGTGGGGGTTGCGGGCGGCGGAGGAACGCAGTCGGCAGCGGCGGGTGTGATGATGGCCGACCGAAGGGGCGGAACGCGTACCGGTCGGGCGGTGACGCTGGCCGTTCTGGCGGTGGTTGCAACGGTGGGTGGGCTGCATGCAGTGGGCGTTTGGCGCTGGGAGGCCGGACTGGCGAGGGCGGCCGCCGTTGTGAGGCCGCTGGCGGAAGCTGGAAGCCTGGTCCAACGGCTGGAGGCTCAAGGGCGGGCCAACGGCGAAACGCTGGCCGACGCGGAAATGGTGGAGAAAGTTCGGGCGACGCTCAGCAACGCGCTCGACGGGGTGCCGGTCGGAACATCAGTCCGAGACCTTCGACGCGCGCTCAACGCCGCGGAGCTCGTGCTGGTTCCCGTGGCCCAGACGGAATTGGAGCAGGCGGCAAGTCACATCGCGTTCGACTTCGCGACCGAGCGCGAGATCCGTCGGCTGCGGGCCCGCCAGGCCTTCTCGCTGGTGGGCACGGGGCAGGGCGAGCGGGCCCGTGAACTGCTCAGCGGAGCGGTCTGGAGTCTCGACACGCCGGCCGAGCGGTACCCCTTCCCAGCCCGGTCCGGCCTGGCGGCGTGGGACACCTCGCTGCGGCTGGGCGCTCGGCAGGCCGGGCTGGCCACCGGCGATCAGGCTGTGGCGGACCTGCGTCGAGCCCTGGTGCGGGCGATGGAACTGGACCCGTACAACCTGCCTCTGGCGCTGCGCTACTGGCAGGTGGTGCGGGACACGGTGTCCTCCGGCGATCCGCTGCTTGACCAGGCGGCGCGGGCCGTGCTGCGGCTGGATGACCTGCAGCGGCTGGACGCGGCGGTCCGCGGACTCACCCAGGAGCAGCGACGGATCGTCGAGCAGTCGCTCCGGCGGGATTGATCGGCAAGCGGAGTCACCGCCGCCCGACCCGGGCGACTTACGCCAGAATCCGCCGCCGCATGGCGACGTAATCCCACAGCACGAACCGGTCCAGATCGCGGCCACCGGTGAACAGCACCCGCCCGCGGGTGGACTGCGCCAGCCTGTGGGCAAAGGCGATGTCCTCGCTGCTCTGCGACCAGGACGGCAGGAGGAAGACGTTGATGGTGACGCCCTCTCGGGCGCACAGGGCCGCCTCGCGGAGTGTGGCGGCTTCGGTTCGCGGGTCGGGCGGGTAGAGCAGGTAGAGCATGCTTCCCTCGGTGTGGGCGGTGGGCAGGCCGTCGGTGATCAGCATGATCTGGCGGTTGGGTGTGGGCTGGCCGGCCAGCAGCGTGCGGGCCTGCTGCAGGGCACGCTGGATGTTGGTGAAGTGCTGCGGAACGGCCGCCTCGGTGATGTTGGGATCGGACATGTCCACCTTCAGCCGCACCACCGGGCGGTGAATGCTGACCGGCTTGGGCAGCAGCGCCGGGATGTGGGCCGGCGGCGTGAGGCGAGTGAAGGTGGACATCTCGACGAACCGCAGCACATCGCCCGGGTACTCGGTGCGAATGAGGGCGTCCAGGGCCAAGGCCATGCGCTTGACCTGGATGTACTGCCCTCCGTGCCGCATGGAGCCGGACATGTCCATCAGCACCACGCTGGCGGCCTTGGGGGTGGTGCGGGTGCGGTGGACCTGCATGTCGTCAACGGTGAAGGCGGGGCCCCGGGCCTTGGCCGCGGGGTCGGCCGACGCTTTGCGGATGGCAGCGTTGATGAGTGTGCCGGGGAGGTCCAGGTGAGCGACCGGGTCGCCGAACTGATAGGCTGCGGTGGAGGGGATCTCAACGGCGCCGTCGGCGGTCGGCGGGCCGGCGTGCCGACCGGAGCGTGCCGCCTGCATGTCGGCAAAGATGGCCGCGAGCAGCTTGCCCTGAAACAACCGAAGCGCCTTGGGCGTGAGCCGAAGCCCGCCCGAGGCCCGCTCGATGCCCTGCCGTTCGGCCTCCTGACGCAGGTAGTCTTCGATTGAACGCTGGAGTTCGTTGAGCTGCTCGAGCTGGCCCTGGTCGGCATACTCAGCCAGTTGGCTGAGGTCGATGATCCCGAGCTGCCCGGTGTCCTTGGCCTCGGCGAGCTGCTGCAGCAGCTTGTCGATCTCCTCAAGTTCCTGCTTGACGGCCAACGCGTCGGGCACACTCAGCGGCGTGCGGCCGGTGAAGGTGTAGCGGGCGGCCAGTTCCTGCACTTGGAAGCTGTCGCCCATCGCCGCGATGGTCTTCATCATCGCCCGCGCGAAGGGCGAGTGTTCGTCGCGCTGGGCCGACCAGAGGTCTTCGAGATCGCCCAGGGCGCTCTCGTTGATTGCCTTGATGAACCGGTCGCGATAGGCCGGGGGCGGACGCACCTCCCCGGCAGCAGAGTCCACTGCGTCCTGCGCTTCGGTCTTGGCCGGGGCCACGTCATAGGTGGACAGAATCTTCGCCTTGGCCTGCTCAAGCAGGGCACGGAGCGACTCCAGCGATGGGCCGAGTTGGGGGAACATCGCCGGGTCGATGCGGATGGCCCGGGCGAGTTCCTCAGGGGTCAGTTCGCGGAGTGAGCCGTAGGCGAGCAGGTGCTCCAGAGCGGCGGAGGCAAGGTCCGGCGGGGGCGTGGTGGGGGAGGGGAAGTTCTTGGGGTCGTACGCGAGATAGGCGTGCACCAACCCCGGCGGCGTGACCGCAGAGGCCGGCGGGAGCATCGGCTGGCCTTCTGCAGCGTGCGGATCCTGAGGGTCGGTCGCCATGGGCAGTGCTCCGGCGGCGTGATTGCGAATCGTCGTTGCAGGGATGGACGTGTCAGAACTGGTAGTGGATGCGACCGTGCCGCACGGCCCGAGACAGGCGATCGGTGGCGTGCAGGCCGGCCAGCACGAACTCCACGCAACTTGCCCGCACCGCCGGGTTGCCCGATGCGTTGACCTCGAAGGCCTTGTCCCACACTGCGGGCACGCGGGCCAGCAGCGCCTGGTAGTTGGACGACGGCAGCATGTCGCCCACCTCGAGCTTCACGCCCTTGGCGAAGCCCTGGGCGATCTCCTCCAGTCCGTGCTTGGTCACGTACTCCGAGAAGACCACCTTGACGGCCTCGGCCGCGATGGCTTCGAGCACCTGCCGCTCGGAGAGTTGGTGCGAGCCCATCAGGTCCAGCTCCAACTTGCCCAGGGCCGCAGCGGGGAAGTGGGCCAGGTCGCTCATGCGGCACACGGCGGGCTTCTCACCCAGTCGGATACCCCGCTGGCGGGCTGAGGCCACCATGGTGTTGAAGGCGGCCAGTGAGAAGCGGGCGGACACGCCCGATTGGTGGTCCACGTAGGGGCTGGTGCGGGCGCACATGGCCATCTGTTCCACCAGTTCCCGCATGAAGCGGGGAACCTGCACCGGGTCCTCGCCCTCCAACTCCACCTCTGATTCTGACGCGGTGATCTCGATGGCCAGATCTCGCTGCAGCGGATAGTGGGTCTGGATGGTCGAACCGATGCGGTCCTTGAGCTGCGGGATGACCTTGCCGGAACGGTTGTAGGTGCTCGGGTTGGCTGAAAAGAGCACCAGCACGTCGATGTCGAAGCTCACCGGGAAGCCCCGGATCTGCACGTCGCGCTCTTCAAGGATGTTGAACAGGCCGACCTGGACCAGATCATCCAGATCCGGCAGTTCGTTCATCGCGAAGATGCCCCGGTGCATCCGCGGGATCAGGCCGAAGTGGAGGGCATCCTCGGCCCCCATACTCACGCCCGAGGCGAGCTTGGCCGGGTCGATCTCACCGATCAGGTCTGCGAACTTGGTGCCGGGGGCCAGCCGCTCGGCATAGCGGGCGGCCCGGGGCCACCAGGCGATCGGCGCCCGGTCGCCGTGCTCGGCGAGGAAGGCCTTGCCCGCACGGGTGATCGGGCGGGTCGGGTCCTCGTGAATCGGGCAACCGCCTTCGTAGCCTGCGGGAATGTCCAGATACGGCAGTTCGGCGTCCAGATGCCTGGCGAGAAGCCGCATGAGCCGACTTTTGCCCTGGCCCTTCTCGCCGAGGAACAGGATGTCGTGCCCCGCAAGAACTGCGTTGATCAGCTCAGGGATGACGGTCGCCTCATAGCCGACCATGCCCGGAAACAGATCCTCGCCCCGGCGGAGGGCCGCCACCAGATTGGAACGCAGTTCCGCCTTGACCGGACGGGACCTCCAGCCGGAAGCAAGCAACTCCTCAACCGTGCGGGGGCGGTGGGGGGACGAATGCGGGTTGTTGGCCATGGTTCGGGCGGGGCTGGCCCGGCTGCGGGCGACCGGGCGGAAAGGGGTCGGACAGGGAGGTGGCGGACCATGGTATCGACGACGGCCGGGCTGCGGCGGTTCGGATCGGGTATGCTCCGGGCCGTTTGGGGCCCAGTATGAAGGCGAGGCGACGATGCGGGCGGTGTTTCTTGATCGCGACGACACGCTGATTGACACCCGAGGGGCAACCGCCCATACCCCGCACCCGGGGGATCTTGTTGATCCGTCGGCGGTGCGACTGCTGCCCGGGGTCGCTCAGGGGCTGGGGCGGCTGCAGCAGGCCGGCTACCGCCTGGTGGTCACCACCAGCCAGGGCGGGGTCGCCCGCGGGGTCGGCACGCTGGCGGACGTTGAACGCGTCAATGACCGTCTGCGGGGGCTGCTGGCCGAAGCGGGCGTACGGCTCGCCGGCGTCTACGCCTGCCCGTTCCACCCCCGTGGCGTCGTCCCTGCCTTCACCGCCGAGCACCCCTGGCGGAAGCCGGGGCCGGGGATGATCCTGACGGCGGCGGATGAACTGGGCATCGACCTTCGGGTGTCGGCTGCGGTGGGGGACATGGCCCGAGATGCCGAGGCCGCCTTGGCAGCCGGAATCCCCCCTGATCGAGTTTGTTTGGTGGAATCGCCGAAGGCGCAGCCCGCCAACACTGGTGCTCCGGCAACCCGCCATCCTTTGGGCGTTTGCCGCGTGTCCGACCTGTCCGCCTTTGCGGACCTGCTGCTGATGTCCTGAACACCCACTGGTGATGCCGCCTTGCCCGATTCCGCCCCTCCAGCCCCGCGCCCTGCCGCCAGTCCCCGGATACTGGTGATCCTTCCGTCGTGGCTTGGCGATACCGCCATGGCAACGCCATCGCTCCGGCTGCTGCGCGAGGCGTATCCCCGCTCGGTGATCGTGGGCCTGGGCCGACCCGGCATGGACGACCTGCTGGCGGGATCGGACTTGCTGGACGACCTTCTGATGGCAGACAAGCGGGCGCTTCTTGGCCCGGCGTTGGTCGCCAGCCGTATCAAGCGGCACAAGTTCGACGCTGCCCTGATCCTGCCCAACTCGTTCTCTTCGGCGATGGCCGTCTCACTGGCCGGCATCCCCCTCCGCTGCGGGTACGACCGCGACAGCCGGGGCATGTTGCTGACCCACAAACTTGAGCCGCTCCGGCGAGCCGCCCCACACAAGGGATTTGCGCCGGTCAGCGCAGTGGATTACTACCTCGCGCTGACCCGATTCATGCTGACGGTTCTTGCGGGCGGTCGACTGCCGGATTCGGTAGCGGCGTTTCATCCCGTGATGGAATTGTCGACGTCGGACGGGCAGGACCGCGCGGCGACGGACATTCTGGCGGCCGCCGGCGTGGCCACCTCGCCAGGCGCGCGGCGTTTTGTGCTGATGAATCCGGGTGGAAACCACCCAGCCAAACGCTGGCCCGTGGAGCGTTTCGCCGCCGCAGCTCACCACCTGATCAGCCGCCATGACTGCCACGTGGTCATCAACGGCTCACCGGGCGAGGCGCCCATCGTCGCCCTGATCCGCGACGCACTTGTGCTCAACCACCCTGAAGACGAGCGGCGGGTTACCTGTCTCACAGAACTCGGCATCAACATCGGCAGCCTCAAGGGCATCGTCCGAAGGGCCTCGCTTATGGTGACCAATGACACCGGGCCGCGGCACATGGCGGCTGCGTTCAGCGTGCCTTGTGTGACGCTGTTCGGCCCGACCGATCTACGCTGGACGACGCTGCCGGACTCGTGCGTGTTCAACCCCGAGCCGGGATCGCCGCTGGCCCGCGAGGTGATGCTGGTGGCCGATCCGACCCTGCCCCCCGACGAGGTCGCCGACGACCACCCGGAGCGGTGCCGCATCGATCGCATCCCCACCGAGGCGGTGCTGGTGGCGGTCGACGCCATGCTCGCCGGTCGGTCGACGACGGCTCCGGGGCCCGGCCGTTCAGTCTGAGCCCGGCGTGGGGCGGACACACCAATCGTCGCTCAGGGCGTGATGACGCCCGTGCAGGAGCCGAAGCCGATCCGCGGCTTGCCCGGGGCCTGGGCGAAGGCAGTCATGATGACCTCGTCGCCGTCCTCCAGGAAGGTGCGGCTCTCTCCGGTGGGCAGCGTCAGCGGCTTGCGGGGCAGCGGCTTGCCGTCCGGCCCGTTGCCCTGCCAGGTCAGTTCCAGCATGCAGCCCCGCGAGTCGGGCGTGGGGCCGGAGACCGTTCCCGAGGCCAGCAGGTCGCCGTCGAGGAGGTTGCAGCCGTTGCAGGTGTGGTGGGCGATTATCTGCGGGAAGGTCCAGAACATCTCGCGAAGATTGCCGCTGCTGATCCGCAGGGGGCTCAGCCCCTTCTCGCGCATGGCTGCCGAACGCAGGTGCACCTCCATGACCACGTCCAACCCCCAGTCCTTCAGCCCGTCCAGGTAAGGCAGCGGAGCGGGGTCGCCGCTGTCGCGGGGTGGACCGGGCACGCGATAGGGGGCCAGCGCCTCGGCGGTGACGATCAGCGGGCTGACTGAAGTGGCAAAGTTCTTGGCCAGGAACGGCCCCAGCGGCTGGTACTCCCAGGCCTGCATGTCACGGGCCGACCAGTCGTTGACCAGGCAGAAGCCCATGATCAACTCCGGCGCGTCGGCGATCTGGACGGGTGCGCCGAGCTGGTTGCCGCCGATGATCACGCAGCCCATTTCCAACTCGTAGTCCAGCCGCTTGCACGGTCCGAAGACCGGCGGCAACTTCTCATCCGGGCGGGTCTGGCCGTGGGGGCGACGCACCGGCGTGCCGGAGAGCACGACCGACGAGGCCCGACCGTGGTAGCCGATGGGGATGTGGGTGTAGTTGGGCAGCAGGGGGTTGTCGGGCCGGAACATGGAACCCACGTTTCGGGCGTGGTGCTTGGATGCGTAAAAGTCGGTGTAGTTCAGCGTGGTTACCGGTCGCACGAACTGCGCGAGCGCCAGGGGCGAGAGGGCCTCGGTCCGGAGGTCGCGTTCGTCGTCATCCTCAGCGGGACGGTCGGCCAGAAAGGACTGCAGGGCGGTGCGAAGGTCCCGCAGGTGGGACTTGGTCAGACCGCCGGCGTTCCACATGCCCGCCGCCGCCGCATGGCTCAGGCCGTCGTCCAGAGACTCGGCGGCCTCGGGCGACAGCCCGTTGCGAGCGCACTGGGCGAACCATCCGGCTTCATAGAGCATCGTGATGTCCACCACGCGGTCACCGATGACCGTCGCCAGGCGAGCCTCGGCCTCGTCGCTGTCCTCGCCGCCGCCGTCACGCACGGCCATGGCCGCCAGCGGCAGGTTGGCGATGGGGAAGTCCGCATTGGCGGCGTTGGCCGAGGCCACCCACGATGCGGTCGGTTCAGCCTCGGGCGAACGGCAGACAGCGGCGGACGGCGGAAGCAGGTGGCGGTGCGGACTCGTGCTTGACATGCACCGAGGATACGGTCGGGCATGTCGGTTCAGCGGTACGCCAGACAGATCAGGATCATCGGCGACCAGGGGCAGGCACGGCTCGCCGCCGCCCACGTGGCCATCGTCGGCGTGGGGGCGCTGGGCTGTGCCATCGCCGACCACCTGGCCCGGGCCGGGGTGGGCACGCTCACGCTGGTCGATCGTGATGTCGTCGAGCCCACCAACCTGCAGCGGCAGTGTCTGTTCGCTGAGGCCGACGTGGGAAGCCCCAAGGCCTCCGCGGCGGCGACCCGGCTGGCCGCGGTGAACTCCTCCGTCCGGGTGTATGCCGAGGTTGCCGACTGCGACGCCGACAATGCCGAGCGGGTGTTGGGCATCCTGGCCCAGCGGCCGGCGGTGCTGGTGGACGGGACGGACAACTTCCAGACGCGGTACCTGCTCAACGACCTTTCGGTCAAGCACGGCATTCCGTATGTGTACGGCGGGGCGGTGGCGGCCGAGGGCGCATCGGCGGTGCTGAACACCGGCCCGGACTCGCCCTGCCTGCGGTGCCTGTATCCGGAGGTCCCGGCACCCGGCACGACGGCCACGTGCGATTCGGCCGGTGTGCTCGGGCCTGCGGTGGCGCTGGTCGCTGCGCTGCAGGCGGTGGAGGTCATCAAACTGGTCGCCGGATTTACAGACCGGGCTTCGACCAGCCTCCGGCGGGTGGACCTGTGGACCAACGCCTGGCAGGGCGTGAGCATCGCCGGGCTTCGCGACCCGGACTGCGTGTGCTGCGGCCGGAGACAGTTTGAGTTCCTTGAACCGACGCGAGATGCCTCCGCCCCTCGCGGAGGTCGCGGGCGTGGCCGCCCGGTGGTGCTGTGCGGCCGCAACGCCGTGCAGTTGCCGCCGACCGACCTCGGCGGCGATGACTGGGAAGGGCTGGCCGACAGGCTGGCGGACCGCTTCGCGACTGGGAGCGTCCGGCGGGCAGGCCAGGCCGTCACCGTCAGCCTCGGCGATGAGCACGACGGCCAGCCACACGAGATCACGCTCTTTGCGGACGGACGGGTGCTGGTCACCGGCACCAGCGACCCCGAACGGGCTCGGGCGCTGGCGGCACGGGTGCTTGGCTGATCCGTCCCAAATGTGCCTTCCGGCGCGTCCGGCGAGTCAGCCGCCGGCGGCGCCCTCTCCGCCCGGCAGCGTCATGGACCACGGGTCCAGCGCCGCATCGATCATCTCGCGGGTCACGTTGCGGCCGGACGCGTCCTTGGTGCCCACGACGGTCTGGTAGGCCAGTTCGCGGACGGTCTTGCCCTCCTTGAAGGCCTGCTTGGCCAGCGCCGCCGCGTTGTCATAACCGATGATCGGCATGAGCGAGGTGCACATGGCCAGGCTGCCCTCGATGAGCCCCTTGCAGCGGGCCTCGTCGGGCTTGAGGTTCACCAGCAGGTTGTCGTTGAACATCCGCACCGCCGTTGCCAGCAGGCTGATCGACTCCAGCAGGTTGTCGGCGATCAGCGGCATGGCGACGTTCAGGTCCAGCGTGCTGTTCAGGGCGCCCAGGTTGCCATAGGTGATGGCGGCGTCGTTGCCGATGACCTGGCCGCACACCATGATCAGCGACTCAGCGATCACCGGGTTGACCTTCCCGGGCATGATCGACGAGCCGGGCTGCACGGCGGGGATGACCAGTTCGCCGATGCCGCACCGCGGGCCCATGCCCATCAAGCGAATATCGCCGGCAATCTTGGTGAGCGAGGTGGCGATGGTCTTGAGGTGGCCCGACGCCTCAACGCACGCGTCCTTGGCGTGCTGAGCCTCAAAGTGGTTCTCGCAGACGCGGAACTCCTGCTTGAGGGTCTTGGAGAGGTGCATGCACACCTCGGCGTCGAACTTCTCATGGGTGGCGATGCCCGTGCCCACCGCGGTGCCGCCGATGGCCAGTTCACCCAGGGTCTTCATCGCCAGCCGCACCCGCTGCTCGGCATGGGCGATCTGGCTGGCAAAGCCGCTGAATTCCTGCCCGAGCCGGATTGGCGTCGCGTCCTGCAGGTGCGTGCGGCCGATCTTGACGATCTTGTCCCACGCCTTGGCCTGCTTGTTCAGCGTCGCCTTCATGACCGCCAGCGCCGGCAGCAGGTCGTTGGCCAGAGCCAGCACCGCCGCGATGTGGATCGCGGTGGGGAAGGTGTCGTTGGACGACTGCCCCATGTTCACATGGTCATTGGGGTGCACGCCCTTGCCGGTCTTGCCGCCCAGGTAGTCGGCGTTCTTGGACGAACCAATCGGGGCGCCGTGCGCCAGGCAGACGAGGTTGGCGATCACCTCGTTGACGTTCATGTTGGTGCTGGTGCCCGAACCGGTCTGGAACACGTCCACCGGGAAGTGCTTGGCCCAGCCGCCGTGTTCGGGCAGCCCGGCCTTGATGGCTGTGCAGGCCGAGGCAATCGCCTTGGCACGCGGCGCGTTCAGCCGGCCGAGTTTGAGGTTCACCGCGGCACAGGCCGCCTTCAGGTCGGCATACGCCGAGATGATGGCGAATGGCACAGGGCGACCGGACACCGGGAAGTTCAGCACCGCCCGCTGGGTGGACGCGCCGTAGAGCACATCCGCCGGGACGATCATCTCGCCCATCGTGTCCTTCTCCGTGCGGGTGCCGACGGCCGAGTGGGACGCGGCACCGGAGCCCGGGGACGGGGTCTTGGAAGCGGGGGACTTTGCGGAACGGGCTGCGGGCATGGCGTGGATTCCTGACAAAGAGAACACGGCGGGATCGCGACCACCGGGCGGTTTTCGGCCCCTCCGGCGGCCATCGCCGCCGGGGTCGGATTGATCGGGGGCGACTGTAGCGTTCGGGAGGCGGCGGGTGGCCCGGTCCTACCGTTGCCGCGTGAATCACAGCACTGGTCAGGTCGGGGCCGAAGCTCCGGGGCGGGTCCTCATCGGGCGCGATCGCATCGCCGCCCGCATCGCCGAACTCGGTGCCGCCATCACCGCGGATCTGGAGGCCGAGGCAGCGGCGCTTCGCAGCCGGGGCGAGGCCCCGGGGCCCCTGGTGCTGGTGCCCGTGCTGACCGGCGCCCTGGTCTTCGTCGCCGACCTCATCCGGCACATGCCCGTCACCATGAGCATCAAGCCGGTCACGCTCTCGAGCTACCCCGGCACCGCCAAGGCCTCCGTCGGCGTGACCGTGCAGAGCGGGGTTCCCACCGATGTGAAGGGTGCTCGAGTCCTGATCATCGACGACATCCTGGACTCCGGTCAGACCCTCGGCCTGCTGCGGCGGATGGTTCAGGCCCAGCACCCCCAGAGCGTGCGGATCGCCGTGCTGCTGAACAAGCACAAGAACGCCGGACGGGTCGAAGAGGTCGCCGTCGAGTACGCCGGCTTTGACATCGCCGATGAGTTTGTCATCGGCTACGGGCTGGATTACGACGGCCGGTACCGCAACCTCCCCGACGTGATGGTGCTCCAGGGACCCCCCTCGGCATGAGCGAAGCGGTCCAAAGCCCGTTGTCGGTCGCTCAGCCGGTGTCGCCCGGACCGGGAATCGCCCGACTGCTGCCGGCGGGTGAGACGCCGGTGCTGGCCATGCGGCCCAGCCTGTGGTTCGTGGTCCTGCCCAAGCTCGAGTTTCTCCTCACGCTGCTGGTGTGCGGCATCGCCGCCACCCTGATGGCCCGCATGGGCATCATCGGCCTTGAGCCCGCGGCGGCAGCCGCGACCTCGGTCGCCATCGCCTCGCTCAGCCTCACCTGGCGGATGGCGGTCTGGCTCACCACGTTCTATCTGCTCACGCCCCGTCGGGTGCTGGCGGTTCGGGGCGTGCTGCGGCAGTCGGTCATCGAGGCCCGCATTGAGGACGTCCGCAGTGTGGGGGTCGCCAGGCTCACCCGTGAGCGGCTGCTGGGCCTCGGCTCGCTGGTGGTGGGCACGGCGGCCGCGGGCGGACGGGTGGGCGAGGTGGTTTGGCAGACCCTGCCCAACCCCGGCGAAGTGCTGGCGGTGCTCCGAAGCCAGGTGGAAACCGCACGAACCGCCGCCGCAGCATCGGGGAAAGCAGGATGAGCCGACCCCTGCTGATCGGGCTGGCCGGGGGGATCGGCGCCGGCAAGAGCGCCGTTGCCGAGGCGTTCGCCCGCGCCGGAGCGTGGGTGAGCAACTCCGACGCCGAAGCCCGTGCCGCGCTGGCCAGTCCGGCGGTTCGCGACACGGTGGTGTCGTGGTGGGGGCCGGGCGTACTCGGGACCGACGGCCTCCCCGACCGTCAGAAGATCGCCGGCGTGGTCTTCGGCGACCCCGAGCAACGCCGACGGCTCGAAGGCCTCCTGCACCCCATGGTCCACCAGGCCCGCGCCGAGATGGTCCGCCGCGCGTCAGCCCAGGGAGTCGCAGCGGTCATCGTGGACGCTCCGCTGCTCTTTGAGGCCGGGGTTGATGCGGACTGCGATGCGGTGGTGTTCGTGGATGTGCCCCGCGAGCAGCGGTTGGCCCGGGTGCTGGCCAGCCGCGGCTGGACCGAAGAGGAGTTTGACCGCCGCGAGCGGGCCCAACTTCCGGTGGAAGAAAAGCGTCGTCGCAGCGACTACGTTCTGCACAACTCGGGCGATCGCGCCGAGATGGCGGCGGCGGCGGCTGAACTGCTGGAGCGGATCACCCGCGACGCACAGTCCGCCGACTCGCAGCGGCTTGGAAGCCGCCGGAACAAGGAGGATGCCTAGACTTGGGCAGCGGGGTGGGAACCGGCACATGCTGCGAACGCTTCGGGCCGCTTCATCGCGGCTATGCTCGGGCATCATGGGTGGGCCAAGCCGTCGGGGGTCGGGTCAGGCGGGGGCACGTCGGACCACAAGCGTGGCGGGGTGGATCAGCAACCAAGGTGGACCCTTGGCAAACCAAGCGGGCGGGTGACGGACTTTGGGCAGTGCAACGCCGCATCTCGCGGCCAACGGCCTGCCGCCTCCCACTTACCACATCCATTCCGAAGCATCGACTTCTCCGAGGTACAGGTACACCGCATGGCACGCGCATCCAAGGCTTCCAGCAGTTCTGAGGACAAGGACATCAAGCCCGCTTCCGAGGGGCGAGCCACCCGCAGCAAGTCAGCGAGCACAGCCGCTCCCGCGGCACGAGCCACTCCGGCATCGGCGGCCCCCGCGGCTGCCCCTGCGCCGGCGGCTGCTCCCGCTCCGGCCCCTGCGTCTGCAGCAAGCACGTCGTTCGTCCCCGCTCCGCGTCCGGCGGCCCCCGCCCCCAGCCAGGTGCCATCGTTGGCTCCGGCTCCGGCTTCCGGCTCCTCGACCTCGCAGTCGGCTCCGCAAGCCGGTGGCGGCATGGGCAGCGGCCCTCGGCCGACAGGCGGCTGGGGCGGCGGATACGGCTACCGGCCGCCAGCGTCCAGTGGCGGTTACGGCACCAACGCCGGCTCGGCGCCGGGCTACGCCGATCGTCCCGACCGCAGCGACCGTCCTGATCGGTCAGACCGACCGGAGCGGCTTGAGCGGTCTGATAGACCGGAACGCTCCGACCGTGGGCCGGGCGGCCCCGGCGGGCCCGGCATGGATCGCGATCGGATGGACCGCGACCGTGGCGACCGCCCCGGCAACGGCGGCATGGGCATGGGTGGCCCCGTCGGCCCCTCCGGGCAGGGCGGGCCGTCCGGCGGCCCCGGGTCTGGAGGCGGCGGTTCGGCTCAGGGTGGTGGCGGAGGGGATGGCTACGGCTATGGCGGCGGCGGTGGGGGCTTTGGCAACCGTCGCAAGAAGAAGAAGCGGCGTGGGGGTGGCTTCGGCGGGTTCTACCAGAGCGGCGGCAACGAAGTCCGCGGCACACCCGGCATGGACGGCCTGCCCTCTGACGAGGAACTGGAACGCGAAGCAGCGGAACTGGAGCGGATTGTCGCCAACGCCGACGCGTCAGCGCTGAAGGACAGCCTGACGATGTCCCAGCTCCAGCAGATGGACATCGACCAGATCCACGCGGTCGCCAAGCGTGAGGGTTTGGAGAATTTCAACCAGACGCCCAAGCAGGACCTGATCTTCAAGATCCTCAAGGGCCGGGCCGCCAAGACCGGTCTGATGGTCGGCGACGGCACGCTGGAGATCATGCCCGACGGCTTCGGCTTCCTGCGTTCGCCCGAGCAGAGCTACCTCGCCGGCCCGGACGACATCTACGTCTCTCCGACGCAGATCCGGCGGCACGGGCTCCGCAAGGGCATGGTCGTCAAGGGGTTCATCCGCCCGCCCAAGGAGAGCGAGAAGTACTTCGCCCTTCTGCGGGTTGACAACGTCAACGGCCGCAAGCCCTCGCAGGTGGCCGATCGTCGCAACTTCGAAGACCTCACGCCGCTGCACCCGGAGCACAGATACATTCTGGAGACCGAGCCCACCGAGATCGAGGCCCGCATCATCGACCTGGTGGCCCCGATCGGCAAGGGCCAGCGTGCCCTGATCGTCGCTCCGCCCCGCACCGGCAAGACGGTGCTGCTCCAGAAGATCACCCGGGCCATCAGCAAGAACTACCCCGAGGCCCGCATCATCGTGCTGCTGGTGGACGAGCGTCCGGAAGAAGTCACCGATTTCCGCCGCAACACCACCAAGGAAAGCCGGCACGTCGAGGTTGTCGCCAGCACCTTTGACGAGCAGAGCCATCGGCACGTGCAGGTGGCCGAGATGGTCATCGAGAAGGCCAAGCGGATGGTGGAGTTCGGGCAGGATGTGGTCATCCTCCTCGACTCGATCACACGTCTGGCCCGGGCGTACAACAACGAAATGCCCCACTCGGGCAAGATCATGTCCGGCGGTATCGACGCCGGCGCTCTGCAACGCCCCAAGAAGTTCTTCGGTGCCGCCCGCGCCATCGAGAACGGCGGCAGCCTCACCATCATCGGCACCGCTCTGGTGGATACCGGCAGCAAGATGGATGAGGTGATCTTCGAAGAGTTCAAGGGCACCGGCAACAGCGAACTGCATCTGGACCGCAAGCTGGTTGAGAAGCGGATCTGGCCCGCGATCGACGTCGCAGCCTCCGGCACCCGCCGCGAGGAGTTGCTCCTTGACCGCAAGGAACTGGAACTGGTCTACCGGCTCCGCAAGGTGCTGTCGGATATGAACGTCGTCGAGGCCATGGAACTGCTCAAGAGCCGCGTGGGCAAGTTCAAGACCAACGCCGAGTTCCTCATGTCCATGGCGATGAGCTGATCCGCCCGGGACCGAAGCTGTCCGCCGCCGACGCCAAAGGGTTGTCACCAGCCCTCCGGTGGCTGCTGGCAACCGCCCAGGCACAGGTGCGGCCCCGGACTCTCACATGGTCGCCGGTGTGGAGCGGCCCTCGTACAGCGCCAGCACCAGCAGTACCAGCATCACCTGCACGAACACGAGAATCGCCTGCCAGTCGGCCAGGCTGCCCAGCGACACGCCGCCGATGGCGGTGATGGCCGTCAGGCCGTAGATCACCAGCACCGCGTCGCGCTTGCTCAGGCCCCGCCGAACCAGGCGGTGCGAGAGGTGGTTCAAGTCGCCGACCATCGGGCTCTTGCCGGCCCGCAGGCGGATGATGACCACCGAGGCCAGGTCGTACAGCGGCACCGCCAGCACCACCAGGGGCATGAACACCGCGTACCAACCGGCGGAGGCGGCCGCCGCCGGGTCGGGCACGTAGTACGTTGTGCGGACGGTCAGAAACGCCAGCGTAAAGCCCACCACCAGCGAGCCGCCGTCGCCCATGAAGATGCTGGCCTTGGGGGCGGGGAAGTTGAAGATCAGGAAGCCCAGGCACCCGCCGATCAGCAGCGACAGGCAGGCGGCGACGAACCACTGGTCGTGCATCAGGGCCGCCGCCAGGAAGCACCCCCCGGCGATGGCGGCAACCCCGCCGGTCAATCCGTCCATGTTGTCCATGAAGTTCATCGCGTTGGTGACCGCGACGATCCATAACACCGTCACCAGCACGCTCAGCCAAGGCCCGCCGACCGATGCGTCCAGCATCGTCAGCAGCCGCGTGCCGGTGCCCAGCACCACCACCGCCGACACACCCAGCATCACCGCGAGCTTGAACTTCGGCCCCAGCGGCGTGCGGTCGTCGATCAGACCGATGACGTGCAGCAACGTCAACCCGGCCAGAAACGCCAGCGCCGGCCCGGACTCAGACACCAGACCCGGCAAGTGGGGGGTCAGGGGCGGGAAGATGCTCGTGAGCGTGCCAGGGGCCAGACGCACCAGCAGGAGCATGGCGGCAATCGGTCCGGCGATCGCCAGGAAGATCGCCGCTCCGCCGGTGTTGGGGACCGGGCGGGGCGGCGCCTTGACCTGCCCGGGGAGCGGAGCGGTGTCCACGGCGTTGAGTCGTCGGGAAAGCCAGCGGACCGTCCAGGTTGTCGGCACGGCAACCGCGAACGCCAGCGGGATGAGCAGCAGCACCAGATCACGCACGAGCGGGGGACTCCTGACGGATGCGGGCGGATCGACCCGACGGGGTCATGGCCTGGATCGGCCCGGACGAGCCGCGCCACCCACGCGCCCGCGGCCCGGACGCCAATCGACAAACCCGAACAGCCCGATCATGCGGTTGAGCGGCCAGACCAACGCCGCAGCGGTCACCGCAGTGTACAGGGATGAGCCCAGTCCGGTGGTCAGTTCGACGGCGGGGGAGATGGAGATGGCCGGATCAAGCACCGACCGGACGGCCAGCAGAAATGCAGCGGCGACTTTGGCCACCGCACTGCCCACCACGGCCAGAAAGACCATCACCCATGGATTGCGCCGCATCATCAACCCCCGGATCACCACCACGAAGCCGGCGGCCGCTAGGAAGCCAACCGCGTTCGGGCCGATGATGACCGTGACGGCGGCGCCCCCTTCGGCTGATCGGGCCGCCAGCAGGTCGCTGCACAGCCCGAGCGCCAAGCCTGTCCACAACGCGGCGAGTGTCGGTGCATGCAGAGCCACGAAACAGACCAGCACCACCACCAGATAGGGTGCGATGCGGGTTTCGCCAAGCGACAACGCCGGTCGAAGCGCCTCTTCAAGCCCGAGCAGCAAATAGCCAAACACGGCAACCGCCAGCGGATTCATCGCGTGGGCCCCCCTTGGCCGGTTGACGGCGGAGAGGTGACCCGCAGTGTGACCTCGGCCAGCGGCTGCCGCCACACGGGTCGAACAGTGAGCACCTGACGGCCGTTGGGCTGGCTGGCCACCGACTGCACCACGCCGACGATCAGCATCTGGGCTTCCGGAGGCCAGCGCGGATCGTCCAGTCTCGCGACCATGCCGACGGTCACCGTCGGGGGAATGGCGCCCGCGATCTGCCGCGGAGCTTCCGCCAACCCGCTGAGCCCGCCCGCCCCGTCGGGTGTGAGCAACGCTGCGAGCCTGATCGACGCCGGATCAGGCGCCGGCGTCTGGCGAGATGATGTGGCGGCCTCAGTCGCCGCCCCGTTGGCGGCGGGATTGGCGGGGTTTTCCAACGGGAAAACCGCTACCGTGACTGCACCCATGCCCCGGTCGGTGATCGGCAGCACCCGAGCTGTCCGATCCGATACGCCTCCGACCGGCACCCGGCCGACCAGGTGCACCGCGTCATACACGGCCACCGAGCCCTCAGTCAGTCCGTTGTCGGATCCGGCCCGTACCCGCAGAAACTGCGTTGCCCCGCCGCCCTGCGAACCGAGCACATCGGCAGAGAGCAGCCGCAACTGCCCGTCGCTGACCGGGGTGGGGCTGAGGTTCATCGCGCGGGACAAATTGTCCAGTTGCCGCTGCAACTGCTCGCGGGCGGCTCGCTCGCGGAAGAACGCGTCTTTGAACTGGTCCCGCTCAGTCTTGAGCATGGCCATGAGCGGGTCGGACGGCCGCGTGGGCGTGGGCCGAACCAGCCACCGTACCAGCGTAGAGGCTGGGGCGGAGACGGGCGAGACTACAAAGTCGGCAACGCCCGCGAACCAGCCCGCAAAGGGGGTAAATCGACCCGGAACTACAGCCAGGAGCGCCAGCACCGTTGCGGCCGCAGCCAGGCCGGTCCTCGGGTTCAGGTGCGACCAGCGTGCCATCGCCTCAACCGTCCAGATCGTTCTCCAGCGTGGTCTTGAGCAGCTCGATGTTCTCCAGGAACAGCGCGGTGCCCCGGGCGACGCAGGTCAGCGGGTCGTCGGCGATACGCACGGCCAGGCCGGTGGCGTTCTGCAGCACGGTGCCGATGCCCCGCAGCAGTGCGCCGCCTCCAGCAAGGGTGATGCCGCTTTCGACCAGGTCGGCGGCCAGTTCCGGCTCGGCACGTTCCAGCGTCCGCGTCACGGCCTCGACGATGCTGTTCACCGGCTCTTGGAGCGCTTCGCGGATCTCTTCGGCGGTCACCACCGTCTTGCGGGGCAGACCGGAGATCATGTCCCGGCCCCGGACCTCCATCGAGCGCTCATCGCCGGTGGGGGCGGCCGAGCCGATCTCGATCTTGATGCGTTCGGCGGTCTGCTCGCCGATCATCAGGTTGTAGGTCTTCTTCATGTGGTCGATGATCGCCGCGTCGAAATCATCGCCGGCCACACGCAGGCTCTCGCAAACGGCGATGTCGCCGAGCGAGAGGATGGCCACGTCGGCGGTGCCGCCGCCGATGTCCACGATCATCGAGGCCTGAGGCTCGGTCCACGGCAGCCCGGCACCGATGGCCGCCGCCAGCGGCTGCTCGCACAGATACGCCCGGCGAGCGCCAGCCCGATCAGCCGAATCGAACACCGCCCGCTTTTCCACCGCGGTGATGCCGCTGGGCACACTGATGACCACCCGAGGCCCGAACAGCCGCCGCCGACCGTTGACCTTGCGGATGAAGTAGCTCAGCATCGCCTCGGTGATCTCAAAGTCGCTGATCACGCCCTCTTTGAGCGGACGGATGGCGGTGATGGCCCCGGGGGTCTTGCCGAGCATGTCCTTGGCCACCCAGCCCACCGCCTCACCCTGTGGGGTCTGCAGCACCTGACTGGTGCCCTTGCGAACGGCCACCACGCTGGGCTCGTTCAGCACGATGCCCTGCCCGCGTACAGCGACGAGGGTGTTGCAGGTTCCCAGGTCGATCCCCATGTCGACGCTGACCAGTCCCAGCACGCGATCCATCGAATATGCCAGGGGTGCCTCCTTGCCTCACACCAACGCCATCGCCCGCCGACGGTCGGCCGGGCACACATTGGATACTGGGAGGTTATCGGCGCGAGGGGGGCGAAGCCACCATTCGTGGCCGGCCGCCCCCAGATTCCGAACTGATCGGGCCTTGTCGGGTTCCCGCCCCTTCAAACAGCCAAACGCCCGCATCAACTCCGGCAGTAATCGGAGCGATCGCGGGCGTTCGGGGTTGAACCTGCGTTTTTCGGGGCAGGGGGGCGACGGTCAGTTCCGACCGGCCACCGGGGTGGCTCCGGGGGACACCTGCCCGGGCTGCGGGCCGGGGTCGGCCTCCGCTGTAGCGGCTGCCGGGGAGGGGGGCGTTGCGCGGGGCTTGATCACCAGTGTTTTCCCGGCAGCGGGCTCTTGGCGGGGCGCAGCCGGCTTCGCGGCGTCGGTCCCCCCGGTCGGCGGGGTGGTCAGAATGCCCTTGCCGGCATCCCGGTCGATGGCCACCTTGGCCCGCGTCTCGTAATCGGTGCGGTCAGCGTGCTGTCCAAGGGAGGCCAGTTCCCCCTCCTGACGAGCCCGGATCTCCGCCAGTCGACCGGTCAGGCCGTCCAGACTGGCGGCACGGTAACGGGACTGCTCGTTGATCGCCTCCTCGCGGGACTTGAGCACCGAGATCATCCGCTCGTTGCGGGCGATGGAGTCCACCTGACGGTCAAGTTGGCCCAGTTGCACGCGGAACTCCGAGGCTTCCGCCTGCAGTTTGGTCAGCATCGCCGCCAGCCGCTGCTCCTGCTTCTCAAGGTGCCCAAGATCACGATGCAGATCGGCGATGCGGCCGAGGTGGTGCTCGCGGGTGCTGTTGACCTCGGCGGCACGGCTCATCGTCTCGTCCACCGTCAGCAACTGGTCGTTGAACTGCACGCGAATGGCCGTCGGTTCGGTCAGCGACGCGTTCACCACCGTCGCCTCCTGCACCTGCGTCATCGCCGAGCGGAGCAGGCCCAGGTCGCTCTCGGTCAGGGCGACCACCCGCTCGCTCACTTCCCGTTCGCGACGCAGCTGCGCCACATGGGCACGCACCTGCGCTAGATCCCCCCGCACCTGCTCGATCCGCTTGGGGTACTGGGCTTCAAGGTTCTTCAACTGCGCCCGCAAAGCGACCGGATCGGTGATGTGCTCATCGATCTTGTCGTTGATGCTGTCCTGCGCCTGGCGGAACAGGGCGCTGATGCGGTCGGGTCCGGCGACGACCAGCAGCCCGCCCAGGCCCAGGGCCCCGATCACGCCCGCCTTGACCATTGTCCGTGAGAAGTTCACCATGGCTTGCTCCTTGCCGTATCACCTGACGGCTGGCTTGGGTTTGACCGGCGTGCGCTCGCTGGCGCCCCACACATCCGCCCGAACACCGGAGAATCCGGGCCGGGCGAACACCGCCGGTGATGAGGTGGTTGGGAAACCCGAGCCGCGGCTTTCGCGCCCGGCGATCTGCGATCATCCTCACGCACGGGCGAGTGTCCGCACAGTCAGCACAACCGGAACATCTCCGCGCCCGTCAGTGTCACGCGGGCCGTCAGGGCTCCGCCCACGGCCAGCAGGAGATCCCGGCACGCCGGTGGGCCGGGCGGCGATAAACACCGGGGCGAAGCGGGCTTGCACCTGCCCCGCCAATGGCCGCAATCCGGCCGGAGAACCAGCCCCCGCAGGCCCAAACCAAGGGCGTAGCGAATCCCCGGCTAACCTCCCGCGTGCTCAACGCCATGACCACCAGCTTCATCGCCCGGCTTCGGGCTCAGGACCAGGCCGCCTGGTTCGAACTCTGGGAGACCTTTGGCCCGGTGCTGCGCGCTCAGCTCACCAAGTGGGGCAAGGGCCGGATCGGCCCGGAAACCGTCCGCGATCTGTCTCAGGAAACCCTCGCGGCCCTTTCCGACTCCATCGACCGGTACGACCCCTCCAAGGGCGCCCGCTTCTCCACCTGGCTGCTGGCCATCGCCAAGCACGTGCTGGGTGACGAGATCGACCGGCGATCGGCCCAAAAGCGGGGCGGGTCGGGCGTCGGCCCCTCCTCCAGCGGGTCAGCCCCTCGCATCGGCCGCACGGCCACGCTGGACGACTCCTGGATGGCGGCCTCCAGCGGGCCTGCCCCTGATCAGGCGTACGAAGCGGCCATGTTCCGGGCCAAGGTACACGCCGCCCTGCGGCTGGCCGAGAAGCAGTGCGACTTCCGCGACTTTGAGATCTACCGCATGCGGGTGCTCGACGGCCGCTCCGGGAAGGACGTGGCCCAGGCCATGGGCACATCAGAACCCACCGTCTCGCGGCGACTGGCGACGGTCCGCGAAGTGCTCCGCCGGCGGCTCAACGAGGTCGTTGCCACCTATTCGTTCACCGAAGACGAGCTTCAGGAACCCGGACGAAACGGATTGCCGCTCGATCCCAAACAAGCGGATGACGTGACATTCGACGAGGCGGTGGGTGAGATCTATCGGCGTTCCACCGACGACCGTCGTGACGGCTGATCGGTTCTGAGCGCTGACGGTGCCGCCCTTTGGCATGGAAACAGCCATCCCCATCCTGCTGACCGTCTTTGTCGGCGTGCCCCTGGCCGTACTGGCGGTCATCTATCTCATCGTGCCGTTCTTCAAGGGCGTGGGCTGGCTGCTGGCCCACATCAGCCGCTACCTCTACTACACGCTGACCGACCTGGTTCGTTTCGTCGGCTGCATCCTCACCTGGTTCGCCTTCTGCTTCCTGGCCCTGGGCAACGTGGTCATCGGCCGCTGGTCCGCCGCTGAGCACTTCGGCCGCTCCATCCAGGGTGAGTCCGCCGCCCTGGTCGCTTGCACCTACCGGCTCATCCTCGGGCACCCGCTCCGCCTGTTCTACCTGCATGGCATGGTGGAAGGCCTGGAGCATCGCGTACCCGCGGCAGTCGCCGCCGCTCCCGGTCCGACCGGCGCCGCTCCTGCCGCGACCGCCCAGTTGGGTAAGTCCCCGCTCGAGACAGCCACCGCCGCCGCTGAGCCAGTTGCCCGGCCGCTGGGCCCCAGTTCGCGGCGTGCCGCCCAGTTTGACGGCTACACCATCCTCGGCACGCTGGCGGGGGGCGGCTCCGGCGGCCGGCTTTACATCGCGCGCCCGGACGAGATCAAGACCGCCCAGCTCGAGCGCGACGGCTTCGCCCCGGTCGGCGATGTGGTCATCAAGTCCTTCTCGGTTTCCGACGGCTCGTCGCTCCCCCAGATCGTGCGCGAGTCCCGCGCTCTGGAAGCCGCCCGCAAGCTCGGCCTGGTCCTCGAGCACGACATGGCCGGCGACCGCTTCCACTACGTGATGCGATACGTGCCGGGCGACTCACTCTCACTGGTCACTCATCGACTGCACGCGGCATCCGGACCAGATGGCCTCTCGCACGAGCAACTGACCCAGGCGGTGTCCTTCGTGGTTGATCTGGTCGCCACGCTGGATCAGTACCACCGGGCCGGGCTCTGGCACAAGGACATCAAGCCCGACAACATCATCGTGCACGCCGGCGACGGCCGGGCCCACTTGGTGGATTTCGGTCTGGTGACGCCCCTCCGCTCGGGCATGACGCTGACCACCCACGGCACCGAGTACTTCCGCGACCCGGAGATGGTGCGACTGGCGCTCCGAGGCGTGAAGGTCCACGAGGTTGATGGTGCCCGCTTTGACGTCTACGGCGCCGGTGCGGTGCTGTACGCCGTGCTTGAGAACTCCTTCCCCGCCCACGGCGCCCTGTCGCACATCTCCAAGGCGGTGCCCGAACCCCTCCGCTGGGTGGTCCGTCGCGCCATGACCGATTACGACAAGCGATACCCCTCGGCCAACGCCATGCTGTCAGATCTGCTGACGGTGCTCACCGCCGCCAAGGCCGGCTCGGCGGCCCTGTCGGCCCTGCGCGTGGCCGATCTCCCGTCGGTCTCGCTCACCGATTCGCCCACCCAGTTGCCCTCGGGCGATGCCGCCGGACCGATCCTCTCCCAGGCCGACACCTCGGCCGCGGCGCCACCCGGCCCGGTCGCCGGCCGCTACAGCCCCGACGGCCAGCCCGCGCCGGCGATCGTCACCCGCGCCGCCTCGCCCCTGCCCCGCGTCGCAGCAGCCGCCACCACCCCCGTGGGTGGTCCTCGCACCGCAGCGGAACAACTTGCCAGCGCACGGCGACGCGTCGCCGAACGCCGCGCCGCGGCCTATCAGCGCATGCGCCGCCCCTTCCCCGATGCCGGCGGACCCGGCAAACCCATCAGCGACCGCATGCCGGCGGGGGTCAACGCGGGTGTGCTCATGGCCGCCGCCATTGCCCTGGGCTTTGTGGTCATTCTGGTGGGCCTCGCCTCCGGCGGCACCGGGGCGCGATCCCGCACCGCGACGCAGGCCAACACAGCGCAGCCAAGCCCCCCCGAGCCGCCCGTGCTGGATGTCGCGTTTGCGACCGCCGACAGCCGGATGATCCGCCGCAGTTGGCAGGAAACCGCAACCGGCCTCGCCCAAGTGTTCACCGGTACAGTGCGGCGACCTGATGCCGGACAGGCGGGCAATGCTCGCCGGCACAGCCGCAACCGCTCCGCGCAGATGCAGCCCACTGTCGAGAACGTGCCGGTACTGGTTTTCGAGGAACTCGCCTCAGCCGCCCCCGAGCATGCGTCGCGGATCAAGGAACTGTGCGAGCGGCTTCGTCGGGCGGGCTTCCGATTGCTCACCGGAGACGAGCAAGACGCCGCCCTCCGCGACCGCGTCCTGGACCTCAAGGCCTCGGCGCTGCGGGCCCGGGGCACCTACGAACCCCGCTCCACAGACGCGGTCATCGCGCTCCAGCACTGGCTGTCCGGCGTGCCCGCCGCCGACGATCCGTCCTCGCCCACCCCCCAGCTCATTCTCTGGTTCGACCGCCATCCCGACGATGCTGCCCGCACACTCGCCTGGGCGGTTCCGGCCCCAACCGTGGAAGGGCAGACCGTGCGAGCCGCGATGCACGCTCTGGGTACGCTGCTGGTGCCGAGCACCCCCGAGCCGGTGGAATCTGAGGATCCGGCCGATCCGCCTTCCCAGCCGATGCCTTCCCAGCCCGCAGCACTGCCGGGCCGACCCGAACTGCCGCCTGCCGCCAAGGGCTGAGGGCCGCAGCCCAAAGGGGCCTGTCCAGACTGGATTGTGCCCTGCACCGCCGACCCGGCGCTTACCCTCATTCGTATGCCGGAGATGAACTCTCTCAGGGTGGCCTCGCGAGCTCGCAACCGGCTCACCGCCTCAGCGGTGGTTCGCTCGGCAGGAACCGGCTTTGCGGTTGGCGCCGGCGTTGGAGCGGCATATGCCGTTGTCTCCACGCTGCTGATGGCCTCCCCGGCCGGCATGCCGCTCCTGGCCTTGGCCGCGGGCGCGGGTGGCGGCCTGCTGATCGGAGCGGCCTCGGGCCTGGTGGGTCGGCCATCCAAGGCGGCCGCCGCCGCCGAACTTGACCGCCGCTTGGGACTCAAGGACGCCATCTCGACCGCCGTCGAGATCGCAGCCTCCGGCGACCGCTCCGGTCTGGCCACCGTCGCCATGGCCGACGGCGAACGCGCCGCCGGCACTGCCTCGCTTGCCAAGGCCATCCCGATCACCTTCGGTCGACCGTGGGCGATCGGCGGGGTGGCGTTGCTGGCGGGCGTGGCCGCCCTGCAGTGGCTGCCGCCGGGCCGAGGGCAGGTGTGGCTGGCCGGCGTCTTCAGCCGCCCGAGTTCAACCTCACCGGCACCGATCGACAACCCCGAGCAACTCGCCGAACGGGTCGCGGCCGTGCGAGCTGTCGCCGAGGCCGCCGGCGGTCCGTCGCCTCAGCCCGGAACTGACGACCCCGCAGCTGCCCTCCGAGCCATTGAGTCGGAGCTGCAGAGCGGACGCATCCCACCGGCAGAGGCCCGCGCCCGCACCACGCAGGCCATCGAGCAGATCGCCCGCAACGCCGAGGAACGGGCCCGCGAGCAGCAGGCGGCCGACGCCGCCTTCCGCGATCTGCTCGCTCGACAGCAGCGGCTCGACAGCACCCCCGACGGCGCCCTCACCCGATCGCTCCGCAACGGCGATCTCACCGCTGCGCAGCAAGCGCTGTCCGATCTGGCCCGTCAGTGGGATGCGATCTCGCCTGAAGACCGCGAGACTCTGGCCCAGCAACTTCGCGAACTGGCTTCGGATCTCCGCCAGACCCCGGCAGAAAACCCGCCCCTCGCTGCAGAGACTCAAGAGGCCCTTCGCGCTGCCGGGCTGACGCCCGAGCAGGCCGGCGAGTTGGCCGCTCAGCCGCCCGCCGACGCGAGCCAGGCCGCGGCCAGCCCGCAGGGCAACGCACCGGGGAGCACTCCCGGCAGCCCCCCCGGCAGCCCCCCCGGCAGCCCCCCCGGCAGCGCCTTGGAGGAGCGACTGCGCGATGCTGGCGTCGACCCCGAACAGGCGCGACGCACCGCCGAGCAAGTCCGCGACAACGCGCAGGAACGGGCCGCTGCCGAGCAGGCTCGCGAGCGTGCCGAGCAATTGGCCCAGCAGCTCGAGCGGGCCGCAAAGGACGCACAGGACGCCCAGTCGCAGCCCTCTCAACCGTCACCTCCGCCCACGCCGCCGCCTGCTCAGCCGCCCGCAGCCTCCAGCGGCACGCCGCCGCAGGGCAACAGCGGACCAGCCGACAGCAAGCCCTCGACCCAGCCGACCACCGGCCCGCAGCCCGACTCCCAGAGCCGCGAACAGCCCGCCAGTGGTCCGAACCAGCCGCAGCCACCGGATGCGACTCAACCCGCGACGGGCGAGCGGACCGGTGGGGCGTCCCCGAGCGGATCGCCCCAGTCGAGCCCTCAATCCGGCCCTCAGTCTGGCCCCCAGCCCACGCCCAACCAGCCGGGTGGGGAGGCACCGTCGGGCGAGCCCACACCGCCGCGGGCCACCCCCGGCGACCAACCACCGAGCCCGCCTCAGGGCCAGCCAAACAGCCAGCCCAATGCCACGGGCTCGCCATCTGGCCAGCCCCAGCCCGGTCAGACTCCGCCTTCTCAATCTCCGCCGTCCCCATCGCAGTCTGCTCCGTCGCAGCAGCCCGGCTCTTCCCAGCCCAACTCCCCCCAGCCCGGCCCGGGCAGCCCGCCCGCCGGCCAGGCCACGCCGCCATCCTCCCAGCCCGGTCAACCCGCGGCACCCGGCCAACCCGCGCGGCCGTCGGATCAGCCACTGCCCTCCGAGGGGCGTCCCCCGTCGCAGCCGCCCACCTCGCCCCAATCTGGCCCTCCGCCCGGCTCAGAGAAGGCTCCGGGCGACGGGCGAGCACCCACCAGCGGGGCTCAGCAACCCGGCAGCAGCGAGCGGCCGGCCTCCCAGCCGCAGCCGGCCGGGCAGCAACCCGGCCAGACGAGCCCTCAGCCCAGCCGCCCCGCTTCGGACGGCACCCCGCAGGACCCCAACGCCTCACCCGATCCCGCAGCCCAACCCAAGTTGCCGGACAACCTCGAGCAACTTCGCGAGCAGATCGAACGCTTCCAGAAAGATCAGGAGTCCGGCCGCATTTCTCGCGAGCAGGCCGAGCAGCTTCGCGAGCAGGCTCGCCGCTGGTGGGACAACGCCTCGCCCGAGCAGCGTCAGCGGCTTGAGGAACTCGCCGAACAGTTCCAGCAGCAGCAGCGGCAGGAAGGTCGGCAGAGTCAAGATCAACAGCAGCAGGCGGGCAATCCGCAGGGTCGTCCAGCCAATCCGCAATCCCCGAGAGGTGGCAGTTCGCCCCAGCCCACCAGCCAACCCGAGCGTCCGGAGGCCTCGCCGTCGCAACCCGGCCAACCGGGCAGCCGGCGCAATCCCGGCGATTCCGGCTTCGAGCAGCAAGGCTCTCGCCCCGGCACCGCGGAGCCCAACAACCAGTCCGCCGCCTCGCCCGGCGACGGCCGCTCACGCGTGGGCGCCGGCAGCGCCTCAACCCGCCAGGCCCCGCAGGGCACGCCGCTGGCACCCGGCTCACAGGCCATGGACGCCCGCCCCGGCAGCGGCGGTCCGTCGGACACCCAGCGCGAACGCACCATCGCCGAGTGGTTCGGTCAGGGCGCCGCCGGCCCGGGCGGAGCCGGCGCAAGCAGCGGGCCCGCCGACGCCCAGCAGGTGCTTGAGCGGGCGGCGAACGCTGGTAAGCAGGCGGTTGAAGACCGAGTGGTTCCTGGCCGCATGGACGGCCTGCTGCAACGCTGGTTCCGTCGCTCGCTCCCGCAGGCGGTGGGCGGCGGCACAGCCGCCCCGGCAACGCCCGCCGGCCAGACCCAGCCGTCCGCCGCTCCGCCCTCCGGCCCAGCCCCGGTTGCCCCGGCCGCCCCAAGCGCAGGAGGCGGCGGCAAGTGACGCTCCGCTTCGAGCAGCCGATGTGGCTCTGGCTCGCCCTCTTGGCCGTCCCGCTGGCGGCCGTCGCGCTGTGGACGTTCCAGGGCATGTCCACCTCCCGCCGCTGGTCGGCGGTGCTGCTGCGTGCCGCCCTTCTGGTCAGCGTCGCCACGCTGCTGGCCGGGGCCACCGTCATTCGAACCTCCGATCGCTCCTCGGTCATCGCCGTCGTTGATGGCTCCGGCTCGGTGCGACGGCTCTCCGAAGCGCCCGTCAGCGACGCCACCGAACTCTCGGCCACCCGACGGGCGGCGGAAGTCTGGCAGCGACTGCCCGAATGGCTCGCCGCCGCGAGCCAATCCGCCCGGCCCGACGACGCATTGGGCATCGTCGCCTTCGACGCCGCCGCCACCCCGGTGCTGGCCCCGTCGCGGGCCGCCGACGTCGCGCCGGCCGAGCCCGGCGAGCAGTCAGCGGTTCGCAACCGTTTACAGGCCTTCACCCAGGCCGCTGCCCCCCAGAGCCTCTCCGGCACCGACATCGCCGCCGCGCTGCGTCAGGCCATGACCATGCTGCCGCCGGATGCCAACGGACGCGTGGTGCTCGTCTCCGACGGGCTGCAGACCCAGGGCGACGCCATCGCCGCCGCCCGCGTGCTGGCCGCCGACGATGCCGGGACATCCGGCGCGGGTCGGCCCCGCGTGCCGATCGATGTCCTGCCGATCAGCTATCGCCTTGACCGCGAAGTCATGGTCGACAGCGTCGACCTCCCGGCCACCTCGCCCGCCGGCGCCACCGTCACCGCACGCATCACCCTGATGAGCACGCACGCCACCACCGGCCGGCTGCGGCTCACCTCCGAAGGCGAAACGCTCGACCTCACCCCCGGCCAACCCGGCAGCGAACTGCCCGTCACCATCGCCGCCGGCCGCACCGTCGTGCCGGTGAGCATCGCGCTCGGGCCCGGCCGGGTCCACCGGCTGACCGCCACCTTCGTGCCCGGCAACGCCGCCGACGACGGCCTGTCTGTCAACAACTCCGCCGCCGGCGTCACCCTCTCCCCCGGCGCCGGAGCCGTGCTGGTGGTCGATGGTGTATCCCGCGGCGCCGAGGGCGGTGGGGGGGCGGTGCTGGTGAACACGCTGCGAGGCCAGGGCCTGACGGTCGAGGCCATCGCGCCCGAGTCCCTCCCCGCCGACCTGCTCAAACTCGAGCGCTACGACCTGATCATCCTGCAGAACGTCTCCGCGGATGCGGTGGACGAGAACGCCCAGAAGGCCCTGGTCCGCTTTGTCGCCGAGATGGGCGGCGGACTGGCGATGGTGGGGGGGCCGGACAGTTTCGGCGCCGGCGGCTGGAAGGGCTCCCCGCTCGAGGACATCCTGCCCGTCAAGCTCGATCTCCCCGAGTGGCTGGTTGTCCCCCAGACCGCCCTGATCATCATTCTCGACTCCTCAGGCTCCATGCGGGGCTCGGTCGCCGGATCCTCCCGCACCCAGCAGGAAATCGCCAATCAGGGCGCCGCTCTGGCCGTGCGGTCGCTCGATCGCACCGATCTGGTTGGCGTGATTCAGTTCGACTCTGTCGCCGACGTGGTCGTGCCCCTCGGCCCGCACACCGACCCTGAAGAGACCGCCCGCCGCATCCAGAACATCTCCTCCGGCGGCGGCACCAATCTGCCTCCGGCCATGGAAATGGCCCTTGAGCAGATGACCGAAGCTCAGGCCAAGCTCAAGCACGTCATCATCCTCTCTGACGGCGAGTCGCAAGGCAAGTCACGCGTCGAGGCTCTGGCGGGCCGTTTCGCCGCCGCGGGCATCAAGCTCTCAACCATCTCCGTCGGCGATCAGGCCGACGACATCATGCTCCAGAACGTCGCCCGGCTCGGCGGCGGGACCTTCTACCGCGTGGACAACCCCATGTCCCTCCCGCGGATCTTCCTCCGCGCCGTGCGGGTGGTCCGCTCGCCGATGATCCGCGAAGAACCCTTCGCGCCCGTTCCCGCCGGCGAATCGGCCATCATGCGGGGCATCGATGTCGCCTCCATGCCGCCGCTGAACGGTCTGGTGCTCACGCAGCCCCGGGAGGACGTCGCCAAGGTTCAGGACCCCGCATCCGGCCAGCCGCCGGTAGACGGCCGGCCGCTCACCGGCGGCGTCTCGTACGGCCTGCTCACCCCGCAGGGCGAGCCCGTTCTCGCCCACTGGCAAGTCGGCCTCGGTCAGGTTGCGGCCTTCACGTCCGACGCCCACCGCTGGGCCGAGCCGTGGCTCGCCTGGCCGGGCCACGCACAGATGTGGGGCCAACTCGCCCGCGTCATCGCCCGACCGGCCAGCGCCCGCAGCGGCGAGATCACCGCCCAGATCGAGGGCGGCCAGCTTCGCCTTCGCTTCGACGCCGCCCAAACCACGCTGCCGGGAACCACCACCGCGCCGGCCACGCAGCGTCTGTCCGTCTCCGCGTCCGTCTACAGCCAGTCCGGGGCGCGAACCGACGCCACGCTGGTGCAGGTTGCTCCCGGCCGCTACGAGGGTGTCGCGTCCCTTGGCGACAGCGCTGAGCCCGGCACCTTCGTGACCGTTGTGTCCGCTCGCACGCCCGAGGGCCGACCGCTGCCCCCCGTGCTGGGGGCCGTCGTCCGCCCCGCCGGCGATGAGTACCGCTCGCTGGCCTCCAACGACGCGCTGCTGCGCGAAATCGCCCGCATCACCGGCGGCCGCGTCCTCTCGCTCGACGATGCCGCCGGGGCCGATCTGTTCGGCCGGCAAGGCCTGCCGCCCCGTCAGACACGCCTGCCGCTCTGGCCCTATCTCATCCCGCTCACGCTCCTGCTGCTCTGGTTAGATGTCGCCACCCGCCGGGTCGCCTGGGATCGCCTGATCAGCCGCGAGTTCGGCTCCTCGCTGGCCGACACTGCTCGTGCCGCCACTGCCGACCGTTCTGCGGCTGCCGCATCGTCGGTCGCCGGCCTGAAGCGGTCCGTAGAGAAACCGACGGTCGGTCAGTCTCTGCTCGGGTCCAATGACGCCGATGCCCTTGCCCGTCAGGCTCGTGACCGCCGTCGGATCGCTCAGGCCGGCGGCCCGGCAGCCCAGCAGGCCCGGCCGCAGACCTCCGCCACCCCGCCTGACCCAACCCAAACGAGCCAGACCGCACCTTCTCCCGACTCCGCCGGCGGCCTGCTGGCCGCCAAGCGGCGAGCCCAGGAACGACTCAAAGGCTCCTGATTCGGGGCCGCCGGTCCCGTGTTTGGGTTCTGCACAGAGCCATCTAGCCCTGAAGATTGGTCCTTGCGGGTTTTCGGGTGATACTTGCCCGTGGAGGAATCGTCCGGTTTTGGTCTGCGCCCTTCGCTCGCCCATGCCTGCCCCGCTCCCCATCACGACTTCCGTCCTGCTCGAGTCCCTCCGCAACGAACGCGATCAGAGTGGATGGACGGCCTTCTCCGATCGCTACTGGCCCGTACTCGTGGGTTTCGGCCGCAAACTCGGTTTACAGGAGTCCGATGCCGCTGATGCCGCCCAGTGGACGCTGACCGAGTTCCTCCGGCTTTTTCGTGACGGCAAGTATGAACGCGGCCGCGGCCGGCTCTCGGCCTTCGTGATCGGCATCGCTCGCAATCGCATTCGCACGCTGCTGCGACAGATGCACCGAACTCCCCACGGATTGAACGAGTCCGGACCAGCCGACGAACCGGCCATGCCTGACGATTCGTCACTGACCTTGATTTGGGAACAGGAACGCCGCCGGGCCATCCTGCAGGCAGCGCTCGCCGAGTTGCGTCGTTCCTCGCGGATGTCGCCCGCCGGCCTGCGGGCCTTTGAACTCGTGGCCCTCCAATCGCTCTCGCCCCAGGAGGCCGCCCGCGAAACCGGAATCTCCGTCGATGATGTTTATCTGGCTCGGCATCGCTGCACTCGCCGGCTCCGTGAACTGGTCGCATCGCTCACCGAGGCATGGGAACTTGACGCATGACCTCGTCCTCCGGCCACAAGCAACCGATCGTTGCGCAGGTGCCGTGCCCTGGTGAAGAGCATCTGGCTGCGTTGGCCGGAGAGCAGCACATACCAGAAGACCTCCAGCAGCATCTTCTCACCTGCGGCCGCTGTGCCGAGATGCTCGCCGAACTCCGCGCTGATCTGCACTTTGAACGCGACATCCGCAGTTGCCTTGAGCCCGTGCCGGGCGGCCCGCCCCCCGAGATCAGGCCGACGCTCCCGGTAATCCCCGGCTATCTGGTTCTTCAGGAAATGTCCAGAGGCGGCCAAGGAGTCATCTACCGGGGCTTTCAGTTGTCTACACGACGGCCGGCCGCCATCAAACTCCTTGCGGCCGGCAATCTGGCAACGCTTCGCGAGCGATTCCGCTTCGAGCGCGAGATCGAGATCGCCTCCTCGCTGCGTCACCCGCACATCGTCACCGTCTTCCACGGGATGGTCCTGCCGGACGGCCGCCCGGCATACGCCATGGAGTGGATCGATGGAATCCCGCTGGACTGCTGGATCGAGCCAAGGCGACACATGCGGGAGCAGATCCTCGCCCTGTTCGTCAAGCTCTGCGCCGCCGTGCAATACGCCCACGGCCGGGGCGTCATCCACCGCGACCTCAAGCCCGGCAACATTCTCATCGACTCCGCCGGCGAGCCACACATCCTCGACTTCGGTCTGGCCCGGCGGGAGCCCGGGTTCGCCGGCCTTGAGACCGCCTCCGATGCAAACGCCCCTCAGCGCCCGCCCTTCTCACTGACCATGCCCGGCGTCTTCGCAGGAACGCCGCAGTACGCCGCCCCTGAACAGTTGACCCTCTCCGCAGATGAGACCGATGGCCGCGTCGACGTGTACGCGCTTGGCGTCATGCTCTACCACGCCCTGACCGGCGCCTGGCCGTACGGCACGCACGCCACCATCGCGGCCCTCTTTGACGCCGTCTGCAACACCGAGCCCCGGCACCCGGCCCGTGCTGCCGCCGAGTCCAGGCTGCCGAGACTGAACACCGATCTCTGCACCATTCTCCTCAAGTCGCTGGCCAAAGAACGCAGCCGTCGCTACCAGACGGCCGTGTCGCTTGCTCGCGATCTGGAGTTCTTCCTCAAGCGAGAGCCGATCGAGGCGCGACGCGACAGCACCTGGTACGTCATCACCAAGCGACTGCTTCGACGTCCGCGCCTGCTGGCAGCGGGCCTGGCCGCCTCACTGATCGGCATGGCGGGCCTTGGCGCCGTCATCGCTCTGTCGGCACGCGCGGCCGAGGCCCGCCGCGGAGAGATCGCCGAGCGCCGGCAGCGCGAGCAGGCCGCACTGCGAGCCCAGGCCGTCTCGCTTGTGTTCAGGGAACTTCTGCCTTCACGGGACGCGGGCCCAGCCCGAGGCGGTGGGACAGATCCGACCCTTTTCGTCGCGACGCAGAACTGGGCGGATCACAATCTCGCCCAACTCCGGGCGGCGCTGAGCGGCGGATGGCTGGCTGATCAGCCCGAGCTGGCGGCCCACGTGCAGGCCGTGCTCTCGGAAGTGTTCGCTCTGCGGGGAACCCGCTCGGGCTTTCTCAGTGAAGCTGCTGCCAAAGAGGCCAGATTACTCATGATCCGGGCCTACGGACCCGGCAATCCGCTCGCCCTGGCGAGCATGATCACTGAAGTGGGAGCCCTGCTGGCCAGACATCGGTATGTCGAAGCCGAAACCCTCGCTCGTGAGGTTCTGGCTGATCTCGGCCACCTCACAGACGAGATCGACGCAACTGTGACGGTTCAGGCGGGCGTGGGCCTGTCCCGCGCTCTGCTCGGCCAGCAAAAGGTCTCCGAGGCCATCTTCGCCGCCCAGGCCGCAGTCGCCCGGTGCACGCCGCAGAGTGCCGGATCCGGGTCCGTGCCCGTTCTCTTGCATGCCGATGCCGCTCGTGCTCTGGCGGCCGCTCTTGCCGCAGCCGGCAGATTTACCGAAGCGGAGGATGTTGTCAGGCAGGAACTGCGACTTCGATGGAATGTCCTCCGCGATACCGATCCCGAGATTGCCGCCACGCTGAACACGTGGGCCGACATGCGTTCCCGCCTCGTTCCCGGTCCGCCCGACGCACCGTCACCGCAAACCCTGCGCACCCTCGCCCAGGCGCTCTTGTCCGCGCACAGCAATCAGGATCCCCGCCTGCTGATTCAACGCGGGAACGATCTGCTCCAGCTCAAGCTCGGCCTGTTCGGCCCGAACAGCCCCCACACCGCGCTGACCCTGGCCACACTCGCGCGGGTCAGTGGCGACATCGGGCTGCATCTGGCCGCGACCGATGGGTATCTGGCCGCCGCGGAGGCCCACCTGCGGACCGGACAATCCGTCAGTGGCGACGACGTCGCGATTGAGTGCTTCACCGAAGCGTCCGAGTCAGCCTCACTCATTGAAGATCATCCCCGGGCCGTCCTCGCGGCCGCACGTGCCTTCGATCTGATGAAGCGACTGCCCCGCGATCGCGTTGATCCGACCATGCTCGCCGCCTGCCAGCGAACCCTCGCCATCCGCCTGCTCAATGCCGAAAAGCCGGCCGAGGCCCTGCCGCACCTTCTTGACTCGCTCCGCGGCTTCAGAGCCATCCTCGGCGACCAGGGTCATGTCATTGCCACCACGCACGCTCTGATTGCCCAGGCGTGTTTCGCATTGCACGACAACGCTATCGCCCTCGACCATGCGCAGACGGCCTTCGTGCTTGGCGTAGATCTTGAATCCACGCCCGCAGACCAAAGGCTTGGTCTGGCTCGTACACGCGCCGAGATCGGCCTGGCTGTCGAAGGCCCAACCCCAACCACCCTCCACGCCGCCAAGCGGATGCTTCAGATTTTGGACACGTTCACGCCGGTTGAGCTTTCGCAACCGGCACCCGACCATGGCACCTTCGCCGGCGTCGCGGCGATCGCTGCGGAGTTCCCCGGTCCCCCGGTCGTGAGGCTCGCTTGGAAAGCCGAGTCAATTCGCAGGGATCGCTCGTTTCAGCTGTGGATCGAACAGGCCATGCGACATCCCTGAGCGCACAGACCGAACTGTGGTAATGGGGGGGGGCGAGCGCAAGAAGTGTGGCAGCGGCAGGGAGTGATCGCCGTTACGTCAGGCGCCGCATCGACCGGATTGCCCCCAGCACCCCACCGGCCGCCTGCATCGCGGGGGACGCACGCTTCTTGCTGCCGAGGCCAACGGACACCAGCCCGCAGCAGCGCGATGAAGGCCTGATGAGATGGTGTGCTGAGACAGTGGCTGCAGATGACTGCCGGAGATCGAGAGGACCACTGATTACGGACAGCCAACGGCAAACGCAGCGATGAACGCGTTGAAATCGTCGCCAGTGACCATTCCGTCGCCCGGCGGAAGGCCGCCAATGGTCACCACATCGGCCAGCGGATCATCAGCGATGAAGGCAGCTATGAACGCATTGAAGTCATCGCCGGTCAGCAGGCCGTCAGCCGGCGGATTGCCTCCGATGCCCACGATGTCGGCCGGGTTGCATCCAGCGGTGCCGAGCGGCTTGCTCCACAAGATGGCTTGCTGGGCAAAGGTGATGTTGTTGAAGCCCCATCCGACTATGTGGATATTTACACCGTCGCTGGAGATGCTTCGTGCCTCGCTCGATGTAAACCATGACGGCAGCAGGTCATGCAAATTCACCCAAGAGTCCGCCGTGCCCGTCCACAAGCTGGCGCGGCTGCGTCCGCCGATGAACACATGGCCCACCTGCATCTCGCCGAGAACAGCGTTGGCGTAGGAGGACGCTGCGTTGGCGGGGTGCAAATCCACCCGTGAGGCGGCCGTGCCGTTCCACAGGCTCGCACGGGACACGCCGTCTATCGTCGCATAGCCCACCTGCTGGCCCGGGTCGGAGCTGCTCGCACCCGCGACATCGCGGAGTTCTGACTCGGTCGCGCCGGCGGGGTGCAGATCAACCCACGATGCGGCCGTGCCGGTCCACCGGCTCGCCCGCCGCACTCCGCCGACTTCGGCCCAGCCTCCCTGTTGTACGCCATCGACGGCGTAGGCGTATGACGACGTCGCACCGGCCGGTTGCAGATTGACCCAGGATGCCGCCGTGCCCGTCCACAGACTCGCTGAAGTCGTGATCCCGCGAATCACAATTCCTGCCTGCTGCCCGCCGCCGACGGCCAGAGCGACCGACTGCGCTGCCCGGGCAGGGTGCAGGTCGAGCCACGAGGCCGACGTGCCGGTCCAGAGGCCCGCGCGGGATATGTCACCCACCACCACGTACCCTGCCTGCTGGACGCCGTCGGAGGCGTATGCGAACGACTCGGTCGCGGCCGCAGGATGCAAGTCGACCCATGACTCTGCCGTCTCAAGCCACAAACTGGCGCGCAGAACACCGCCCACGAAGGCGTACCCGGTCTGTTGCCCGCCGGCGGCCGCGTTGGCATAGGACCCGACCGCTCCCGACGGGTTGAGGTTTGTCACTGTCCACTGCGCCTGGGTCACGCTTGCAAGGCCGAGCGATCCTGCGATGGCTGCAATCGCTGCGGGACTGATGAAGCATCTCATAAAAACGCCGTTCATTCTGGTCTCTCCGATGACTGTTGCGCCGTCGTTCTCTCCGATGGCCTCGTGAACCTGCGATATCCCAAAGTAACTCCAAAGCGTGCCCTTGCAAGCTGTCCCAGAGAGATCCGTAGAGCATTGCGTTGACCGGTGTGATGGGGGACGGCCGGTTGGCAAAGGGTGTGCGCCCTCGCTGGTTCGTCACTGTGGCGATGCAGGTTCCCGAAACTGCGACATTTCGCTGGCCAGTCCGATTGCTGGTCTGCCGGGCCGACATCGCACCCTGCCAGATCCAATTTTACATAACATACATTATAAGACGTTTTGTCTGGATTTCAGTCCCCCGGCCAGAACCCGTCGCCGCGACCGCCCCGTAACCTCGATGCCCATGCCCGACACCATCACCCTGGCGCCCCGGACCATCAACCTCGCCGACGTTCTCGCTGTCGCCCGCGACCGCGCCCGGCTCAAGCTCACGCCCGCCGCCCTCAAGGCCATGGCCCGCTCCCGTGCCGTTGTTGACCGGTCGCTGCGCAGCGGTCGTCCGTTCTACGGCATCAACACCGGCTTCGGTTCACTCGCTCAGAAACGCATCGGCGATGACGATCTGCTCGCCCTGCAACGCAACCTCGTCCGCTCGCACGCCGCCGGTTTCAGCGAACCCCTTCCGGTCGACGTCACCCGCGCCATGATGACGCTGCTGGCCGCCTCCCTGGCCCGGGGCCTTTCAGGTGTCCGTCCGGTCGTCGCCCAGACCCTGTGCGACCTGCTCAACAAGGGCCTCACGCCCGTGGTTCCGTCGGTCGGCTCCGTCGGTGCCTCCGGCGACCTGGCACCGCTCGCCGCCGTCGCGCTCGCCCTGATCGGCGAGGGCCACATCCGCTCCGGTGCCCGCACCATATCCGCCGACAAGGCCATGTCGGCCGCCGGCATCAAGCCGCTGGTGCTGCACGCCAAGGAGGGCCTCGCGCTGATCAACGGCACGCACCTCATGGCCGCTCAAGGCGCTTTGCTGGCCGCCGACGCCGCCCAACTGCTCGACTCCGCCCGCATCGCGCTGGCGATGAGCATTGACGCCTGCCGGGCCACCCACGCGTTTCTTGATCCGAGGCTTTACGCCGCACGTCGCCACGTCGCCCTCGCCGCCGAAGCGTTCACGCTCCGCCACCTTCTGGCCGGTTCCAGCATCGCCACCAGCCACCTTGAGAATGACCCCCGCGTTCAGGACCCCTACTCGCTCCGGGCCGGCCCCACTATCCTCGGTGCGGTTTCCGCCGGTATCGCCGAGTTCACCTCGGCCATCGCCGACGAACTCGGCGCCGTCACCGACAACCCGCTGGTGTTCTCCGGCCGTTCCGATTACGGCGACACGCCCGCCCCCGCCTCGGTCCGGGGCACCGTCAAGGGCGGCAAGGTGCACATCCCGGCAGGCGAACTGGCCGCCATGCTGCCCGACGCCGTGCTGTCATATCGAGGGCAGGTGCCCCCCGGCCCCGCGATCCTCTCCGGTGCCAACTTCCACGGCATGCCCATCGCCATCCCGCTGGACTGCCTGGCGATCCACTTGTGCCACCTCGCCGGCGCCGCCGAACGCCGCGTCTACCTGATGACTGGCGCTTTCGAACCTGAGAGCCGCCTCAAGCCCTTCCTGGCTCCGCAGCCCGGTCTGCAAAGCGGCCTGATGATCGCCCAGTACAGTGCCGCCGCAGCCGTCAACGAACTGGTCAACCTCGCAACGCCCGCAAGCGTCGCCAACGTCCCCACCTGCGCCGGAATGGAGGATTACAACTCCTTCGGACCTCGCGCCGCCGCCAAGGCCGCCCGAGGGCTGCACCTGGCCCGCGCCGTCGTCGCCATCGAACTGATCGTCGCCGCCCAGGCGCTCGACATCCACCGACCCCTTCGCTCCGGCCTGGCCGTCGAGAAGGCCCACAAGGCCGTCCGCCGCGTGGTTCCCACGCTCTTGGCTGACCGCCCCCTCACGCCCGATATCGAGGCCGTCGATGCCCTGATTCGGGCAGGCAAACTCACTCTCGCAGCCGTCTGTTAGCTATCCCGGAACGTGCTCCACACCGTCGCGACTGCCCCCTATCGTGAGGCATCGCCGGCGGTGCGTATCCCCGCTGGCCTCGTCGGCTGTTCGTCCTGCCTCCAACAGGATTCACCGATGCCGGAGCGCCTCGCGTGCCTTGCCCGCCCAGCATCCCGCACCTGCCTCCCCGCGGCAGCGATGCCCAGGAACATCGCCGGCGACTGATGTCTAACCCCCGCAGCAGCCGACTCAACGGATGATCCTGCAGTTCCGGAGTACACCCATGGTCCCCTCCGCCGCCACCAGCCCTTCCAGCAGCCGCTCGTCCGCCGCTCACGAGCCGATCCGCATTATCCGTGCCCCCCGGGGCAACCAGCGGACCTGCAAGACTTGGCAGGCTGAGGCCGCCATGCGGATGCTGATGAACAACCTTGCCCCCGAAGTCGCCGAGAAGCCCGGCACGCTGGTGGTCTACGGAGGTCGGGGGCAGGCCGCCCGCAGCTGGCCCGCTTTCGACGCCATCGTGGAGTCGCTCAAAAAGCTCGAGCCTGATGAAACCCTGCTGGTGCAGTCCGGCAAGCCCGTCGGCATCATCCGCACCCACACCGACGCCCCCCGCGTGCTCATCGCCAACTCCAACCTCGTGCCCCACTGGGCCACCCAGGAGCACTTTGATCAACTGGCCGCCAAGGGCCTGATCATGTACGGTCAGATGACCGCCGGCTCTTGGATCTACATCGGAACCCAGGGCATCGTTCAAGGAACCTACGAGACCTTCGCCCAGTGCGGCCGCACCCACTTCGGCGGCAGCCTCAACGGCCGGCTGGTCGTCACCGCCGGCTGCGGCGGCATGGGCGGCGCCCAGCCCCTGGCCGCGGTCATGGCCGGCGCCACCGTCCTCATCGCCGACACCGACCGCCAGGCCCTTCTGCGCCGCAAGAAGGACCGCTACCTCGATGAGGTGATGTACGACATCGACAAGGCGATTGATCGCGCTCTCGACCTCAAGGCCGCCGGCAAGGCCGTCTCCGTGGGTGTCGAGGCCAACGCCGTCGAACTGCTCGAGCGGTTCCTTGCCCGCAACATCATCCCCGACGTTCTTACCGACCAGACTTCCGCCCACGACGTGCTGTCGTATGTGCCCGTCGGCCTGACGCAGAGCGAGGCCGAGACCCTGCGCCGCGTCAGCCCAGCTGAATACGAGACCCACTCGCTGGCCACCATGACCCGCCACGTGCGAGCCATGGTTGATCTGCAGCGCCGCGGCGCCGTCACCTTCGACTACGGCAACAACATCCGCCAGCGGGCGTACGACAACGGCTTCTCCGACGCCTTCGCCTTCAAGGGCTTCGTTCCCGAGTACATCCGCCCGCAGTTCTGCGTCGGTCGCGGGCCGTTCCGCTGGTGCGCCCTCTCCGGCGACCCCGAGGACATCTACACCACCGACCGCGAACTGATGAAGCTCTTCCCCGAGCACCGCGACCTGCACCACTGGCTGACCATGGCGCGCGAACGCATCGCCTTCCAGGGGCTGCCCGCCCGCATCTGCTGGCTCGGCTATGGCGAGCGGCACAAGGCCGGCCTGCTGTTCAACGACCTCGTCCGCACCGGCAAGGTCCGGGCCCCCATCGTCATCGGTCGCGACCATCTGGACTGCGGCTCGGTGGCCTCGCCCAACCGCGAAACCGAGGGCATGATCGACGGCACCGACGCCATCAGCGACTGGGCCATCCTCAACTACGCCGTCAACATCGCCTCCGGCGCCAGTTGGGTGAGTTTCCACCACGGTGGCGGTGTCGGCATCGGCTTCTCCCAGCACGCCGGCCAGGTCATCGTCGCCGACGGTACGCCCGAGGCCGCCCGCCGCATCGAGAACGTGCTCACCAACGACCCCGGCATGGGGGTCTTCCGCCATGCCGATGCCGGCTACGACATCGCCCAACGTTGCGTCGACGAGCACCACGTCAAGGTGCCCATGAAGAACTGGTAGGCCGCCTCCCCATCCCCATCCAACACCGGGCAACTGGCAGCAGCCATGGACCTTGAACACCTGACCCCCCCACCGCCGTGCCACGCCTCCGTCGGGCGATTGGCCGCCGCGGTCATGCGAGTGGATGCGGATTTCTTCGACCGCCCCCCCGCCGCCATCGCCGCCGATCTGGCCCGCTGCAAGGTCGGCCTGCTCGGCCTTGCCGACGACACCGGCGTGCGGCTCAACCACGGCCGCCCCGGCGCTGCGCAGGGGCCCGCCGCGTTCCGTGCCGCGTTCGCCAAGTACGGCGTCGCCGAGCGCATGGATCAGGCCGGCCCCGGCCTGCGGGGCGACCACCCGCCCTTCCCACGCATCGCCGACTTCGGCGACATCGTCCCCGGAGACACCCTCGCCGAGACCCACCGCCGAGTCACCCTCGCCGCAACGGCCATCCTGCAGGCCGGCCTCCTGCCCGTCGGCATCGGCGGCGGACACGACCTCACCTACCCCTTCGTTCGCGCCGCCGCCGGCTCCGCAGGCGTTCGCGCTGGGCTGTACATCGACCCCCACCTGGACGTCCGCCCCACCGACGGCTCCGGCATGCCCTTCCGCCGATTGCTCGACGAGCGCTGCATCACCAGCCTGCTCAACGTTGGCGCCGAGCCCCTGGTCAACTGCGCAGAGCACTACGCCTACTTCCTCTCCGCCGGCGGGGTCATCCTGCCCGCAGAACTCGCGTCGCACGATCCGGCCGGCGTTTTCCGCCGACTGCCCGACGCCCCCGCCTTCCTGAGCATCGACCTGGACGCTATCGACGCCTCCGCCGCACCCGGCGTCAGCGCGATCAACCCCTGCGGCATGAGCGTGCACACAGTCGCCGCCATCGCGCAGGCGGCCGGGCAGGACCCGCGCGTCCGCTGCATGGACATCATGGAACTCTGCCCCGCCCATGACGAGCAGGGCCGCACCGCCCGCGTCGCTGTCTACCTCTTCCTGCGGTTCCTCTCCGGGCTGGCCGCCCGAAAGGCCTGACTCACATCGGCTTCTTGGCGATGGTCACGTCGTAGACCTTCAGCAGCTTCTCTTTGTCGAAGATCATCTCGCTGCGGGTCAGCCCCACCACGTCATACTCGGTGGTCAGTTCGATGGCGTCCACCGGGCACGCCTCCTCACACATCCCGCAGTAGATGCATCGAAGCTCGTCGATCTCGAACTTCACCGGGTACTTCTCGCGGTCATCCCACGGGCTCTCCCCCGCCTCGATGTGGATGCACCGTGCCGGGCAGATCGTCGGGCACATCATGCACGCCACGCACTTCACCCGGCCCCGCTCGTCGCGGTTCAGGCGGTGCACGCCGCGGAAATTCTTCTTCTCCATCCCGCCCTGCTCGACCGGCAGATCGTCCCGACGCTCCTCGGGGTACTGCATCGTCTTGACGTTCTTGCCCCCGGTCACCGTCGAGAGCAGGTGCCGCATCGTGGTCCCGAAGCCCTTGATCGCCTCGGGCAGGTAGATGCTTTCCATCCGGTTGATGGGGCGGGCCTTGACGTGCAGGATGTCCTCGTCACGAATCGTCATGCCGAACGGTATGCGAGCAAACACCAACTTTGCTCATCTGTTCGTGCCCGGATTGGGTGACTGGGCCGCTGGACCGCCCCTGTCCGATACACCACAGAGGAATCGGCGGGGCGGATCCCCCGGCGTGCGGCCCCGTCCCGCCGGCCCACCCCCGTACGGCACCCCATCAGGTGATTCATGGCCAAACTCAAGCAACATGCCCCGACCCGGGTAGACTCTCTGGTCATGGCCAAGAAGCGCGGCGCACCAGTTCTGCTTGAACTCCTTGGCGGGCAGGTCCCTCCCGGGGTCGCCCAGCCTCCCACTCCGGCGTCCGTACGACCGGCGAGGGCCCCGGCGGTGTCATCCCCGCCGCCGCCCGCCGCCCCCGTTGCTTCAAGCGGGATGCACATCGAACCCAAGGCCGATCCCGCTTCCGATCACGCCGTTGCCCAAGTGTTCCACGCCGTCAGGGGCCGCATGCCCGAGACTGCCCGCGGCCCACTTGCCTTCCTTCAGCGTGTTCCGCCAATCGCATGGGCTGCTGTCGCCGCCGCTGTGGTCATCGTCGCCATCCTGTGGGCCATCGCCTACGGGGCCGGCCGTTCCAGCACCCAGCGAGAGCAGCAGCGACAGCTCATTCACGCCGCAGGAAACCCACCTGTTTCGCCCCCCCTCAGCATGGAATCGCCGACGACCTCTCCCGCTTTGCCCGCACCCGGGCAGGCACCGGCGGTGCCCGATCCTGCCCCAACCGCCGCTGATCAGACTCCCGCCGCTGGCCCGCAACCGCCGCTCGGCGGTCGCCTCGCCGGCATCGATCTGACCCCCGACTCCTCCCTGCAGCCAGGACTGAATTACCTGCTCTGCGGGATCTTCAAGCGAGCCTCCGATGCCGAGCAGGCCGAAACCTTCCTCAAGAGCAAAGGCCTGCCGGCAAAGGTGGTTCCAGCTCGCGAGTTCTCCTCATCAGCTTCCGCCGAGGACCGTCTGGTCATCCTCCAAAAGGGATTGGATCGCGACGCCTATCGCCAGCACGGCGATCGACTCAAAGCCGAGGTGCAGAAACTCGGTCGCCTCTGGAAGGCCGAAAACCGCCGCGCCCCGACCGACTTCGCCCAGCCCTACTGGGACCGTTATCGCTGACCCTGCAGCTTCGCTGGGGTGCCCCTTTCACGCGGGACGACTTCATTCGCTGCAACTCATTGCTATCATTCGGGCCTGTCCGAGGGCAGACATGCGTACAAAGTCCGTACGTCACCTCGGCAAGCAAGGAAGGACGCAGCGATGAGCCTCGATCGTTCTCTGAAGGTCTCCGGTGGCACCTCTAAGGTGCGGAGCGTTCTCAACCGTGCCGAGCGTATCGACAAGCTCGCCTCGGACAAGAAGCTCGACAAGGCCAAGGGCGGCGCCTTGGGCCTCCCCAAGACCCGAGTGCCCAAGAAGTAATCCGTGAACAAGCGCAGCCCCTCCGCCGTGCGGACAGAAGCCGCCTCGGGCTTCTCGCGCTTCGAACGGTTCTTTTCCAGCCAGCCGGCCTTGGTCATTGAGTGGAATGACGACCACACAACGGCCAAGGGGTGGGTCGCTATCAATGCGCTCAAGGGCGGAGCTGCCGGCGGCGGAACCCGCATGCGCGGCGGCGGAACCCGTGACGAAGCCGTCTTCCTCGCCAAAACCATGCAGGTGAAGTTCAATGTCTGCGGCCCCGCCATCGGCGGCGGCAAGTCGGTCATTGACTTCAACCCCGCCTCCGCTGCCTCCGCCGAAGGCCTCACGCCCGGCACCCCCGCATTCAACAAGCGGGTCGCGGCCATCAAGAGGGGCGTGCTGGAACGCTGGTTCCGCCACGTCCGCCCCGCACTGAAGACCTACTACGGCACCGGCGGCGATGTCGGCGTTGACGAGCGGCTGGATGTGATCCCCATCACCCGCCGCACCATCGACCTCGGTCACCCGCAGGAAGGCATCGTCCGGGGCCACTTCCCCAAGTTCTCGGGCGGGCAGTTCAAGCAGAGCATCCGCCAACTCACCGAGGGCGTCCTCGCCCCCGCCAAACTGCCCGACCTCCCCGCCCGCCATGCCTGGTCGGTCGCCGACGTGGCAACCGGCTGGGGTGTGGTCTGCTCTCTGGCCGCGTACTACCGCCGCCTCGGGCAGTCCCTCAAGGGCAAACGGGCCATCGTCGAGGGCTTCGGTGCCGTCGGCGGCTTCGCCGCGTACTACCTGCACCACGCCGGCGCCAAGGTCGTTGCCATCTCCTCCGCCGGTGGTGGAGCCGACCACAAGCGCCTCCGCGTCGCAGTGGACCAGTCCGGGCTGGACGTCCTCAAACTGCTCCGCCAGCGTCAGGGCACCTCGCTGCCCTCCCCGCAGGACAACCCGGCCGTCGCCGAAGGCCTCGGGGGTGACAGACTGTTCAGCTGCAAGGCCGACATCTTCGTGCCCGCCGCCCTCAGCCACTCGATCTCCGCCCGCACCATCGAGCTGCTCGAAGCCGCCGATGTCCGAGTGCTGGCCTGCGGCAGCAACAACCCCTTCGCCGTGCCCCCGCCCAGCCCTGACGGCCGCGTCGCCCCGCTCACCGAACTGACCAGCCACATGCTCGAGCTCGGTCGTCGCGCCGATGCCCGCTTTGCCATCATCCCCGACTTTGTTGCCAACTGCGGCATGGCCCGGACCTTCCACTACCTCATGCGTCCGGGCAACCCAGCCACCTGCCCGGCCGTCTTGGCCGACATCAAATCCACCATGGACAAGGCCGTCCGTCGTCTGGTGCCTGACCCCGCCCACGCCGGTAACGGCCTGCTCGAGCGGGCCTATTCCATGTACCTCGATTGACCACCTTCCCAGCCCCGGCCGGTTTGCCCCCGGCAACGCCGCGGGCTAGAGTTGGTTCTTACTGCCGGGCGTGTAGCTCAGTTGGCTAGAGCACAGTCCTCACACGACTGGGGTCACAGGTTCAAGTCCTGTCACGCCCACTTCGGCAAGCAGCGGCCCCACCCGGGGCCGTTGTGCTTTTTGGCCCCGGGTTTCCCCAGCCCCACCGGTCCCGCTCCACCTTCGACTGAATCCAGCATCACCTCGGGGCGCGATTCGGCCATTTCGCATCCTGTCCCTTCTACACTCTCCACCCGGCGGCCGTCCGCCGGTGATTTGGCCCATGCCGCGTCCGCGGCACGGGCGGCGGGGCACCTCACGGGCCCCCATTCCACCCCCAGCCATCGGAGCCGCCGCCATGTCCAGCGCCGCCACCACCCCCGTCATTCTGGCTGCCAAGCGCACCCCGATTGGCAAGTTCTTCGGCGGCCTCGCCCGCGTCCCCGCTCCGGTGCTGGGCTCCTACGCCATCAAGGCCGTGCTCGACTCCGCCCCGGCCCTCAAGGCCGCGGTTGACGAGTGCATCATGGGCTGCGTGCTGCAGGCCGGCGTTGGCCAGAACCCCGCCCGCCAGGCCGCCCTCAAAGCCGGCCTGCCCGACACCCTTTCGTGCGTCACCGTCAACAAGGTCTGCGGCTCGGGCCTGCAGGCGGTCATGCAGGCCGCCCAAAGCATCCGCGCCGGCGACAACCACCTGGTCATCGCCGGTGGGTGCGAGAACATGACCATGGCCCCCCACTTCGCCCGCGTCCGCGAGGGCGTGAAGTACGGCCCGGCCCAGATGGAGGACCACATGGCCTATGACGGCCTCCGCTGCGCCTTCGAGGGCTGGGCCATGGGCAACGCCGCCGACCACATCGCCCGCACCCACGAGATCTCCCGCGCCGAGCAGGACCGCTTCTCCGCCCAGTCCCACCAGCGCGCCGCCGAGGCCACCAAGCAGGGCTGGTTCAAGAACGAGATCGTCGCCCTCACCGGCGAACAGTGCCTGGACAAGAAGTCCCCCGGCGTCGCCGCCGACGAAGGCATCCGTACCGACAGCACCGCCGACAGCCTCGCCAAGCTCCGGCCCGCCTTCGACAAGGACGGCTCGGTCACCGCCGGCAACGCCAGCCAGATCTCCGACGGCGCCGCCGCCCTGGCCGTCGCCAGCCTGGCCAAGGCCGAGGCGCTGGGCATCAAGCCCATCGCCCGTATCCTCGCCAGCCACACCTCCGGCGTCGCCCCCAAGGACATCTTCGCCGCCCCCATCAACGGCATCGCCGGCGTGCTGGACAAGGCCGGGCTGAAGACCACCGACATCGACCTCTTCGAGATCAACGAGGCCTTCGCCGCTCAGGTCCTCTGCAACATCAAGGCCCTGAAGATCGACGAGAAGCGGCTGAACATCGTCGGCGGCGGCGTCGCCCTCGGCCACCCCATCGGCGCCTCCGGCGCCCGCGTCCTGACCACCCTGATCCACCAACTCCACCGCACCGGCGGCAAGCGGGGCATCGCGGCCCTGTGCCTGGGCGGCGGCAACGCCGTTGCCATGGTCGTTGAGATCTGATCCTCCCCGTCCGTCATCCCCGCTTCCCCGTCCGCCCGTTGTTCCCGCCGAGCCCTGACATGAGCACCAAGATCGACACGTCCAACCACGTCGTCCTCAACGCTGACACCAACCAGGCCCTGGGCATCGGCGAGTTCGCCGTTGCCTTCATGCACGGCAGCGAGGGCCGGACCGGCGGCCTCGGCCAGCCCGACGCCTCGGTCATCGAGCGGACCAACATGTTCCATGTGGACGCGGTGATCTGCGGCGTCTCCGCCCTCGCGCTGGGCACCAACGCCCCCACCCTGCTCCGCGAAGAGGCCCTTCGCTACCGCGCCCCCTCCGGCGGCTTCGGCAGCCTCGCCGGCCCCGGCGGAACCCCGCGACTGGGCGCCACCGTGTTCGGCTCCAGCGTCCCCGTCTTCCCTGAGAAGGCCATCGTCGCCAACTCCGCCGCCGTCCGTGAGTGGGACTCCAACGGCACCAACTTCGGCTACAACCCCAGCCTCGGCCACACTGCCGGTGAGTTCGGCCACAACGACTTTTACCCCGTTGCCATTGCCGCCGCCCAACTCGCCGGCAAGGACGGCGAGTTCGCCATGCGGGGCATGATACTTCTCGACGAGATCCGCGGCCGCCTCGCCGAGGTCTTCAGCCTCAAGACCTACAAGATCGACCACGTCCTCCACGGCGCCATCGCATCCGCCGCCACCTATGGCGCCATGCTCGGCGCCACCGCGCAGCAGATCGAGCACGCCATCGGCATGGTCGTCGCTCACCATGTCCCCTTCCGGGCCATCCGCGCCGGCAAGCAGCTCTCGGACTCCAAGGGCTCCTCCGCCGCCATCTCCACCGAGGCCGCCGTGGTCTGCATGCAGCGGGCCATGCACGGCTTCCTCGGCCCCAAGGACATCTTCCGCAACCCCGAGGCCGTCTTCTGCCTCTTCCAGAAGCCGCCCCACAAGGGCCACAGCCCCTTCAACCTCATCCTCTCCCGCGCCGGCTCCGACTTCGCCGTCATGGGCATGCACTTCAAGCTCGGCCTTTATGAGCACCAGTCCGCCGGCGCCATCCAGGCCTTGATCGACCTGCTCAAGAAGAACCCCGGCCTGCTTGAAGCCGCCGACGGCGCCCGCATCAAGGACATTACCATCGTCGCGTATGAGCCCGCCTTCGGCATCATCGGCGACCCCGCCAAGCGCGACCCCCGCACCCGGCAGTCCGCCGACCACTCCATGGTCTACATCATCGCCACCTTGCTCCGCAAGGCCCTCCAGGCCCGCAGCACCGATTGGGCCGAACTCATGCTCGGCCCCTACGACTACAACGACGCCGCCATCCACGATCCCCTCACCCGCAAGCTCATGGCCAAGATCCAGTTCAAGCACGGCGGCCAGGAGTACGACGCCAAGTACCCCGAGGGAATCCCCACCTCCATGGTCATCACCGACGACACCGGCGGCGTCAAGGACTCCGGCTTGGTCATGTTCCCCACCGGCCACGCCCGCAACACCACCGCCAACCTTAAGGCACTGCTGAACCACAAGTTCCACCTGCTCGGCTCACTGGCTACCGACCAGCCCACCGCCCTGGTCAAGCGGTTCGATGGACTCCAGCACAAATCCGCCGAGGAGATCGCGAGCCTCCACGACTTCGCAATCATCAACCGCGGCCGGTTTGAGTAAGCCCACCGGCACCCACTTCTCTCAGCCTGCGTCGCACCCCCGCCGCCGACCATGAAGTCCATCGCCATCTTCTGCGGCTCAACCCCCGGCGCCGACCCCCGCTTCGCCCAGACAGCGACGGATGTCGGCCGCGCTCTGGCCCGGGCGGGCATCACCGTGGTCTATGGCGGCGGACGCGTCGGCCTCATGGGCATCGTCGCCGACGCGGCTCTCGCTGAAGGCGGCAAGGTCATCGGCGTCATCCCGCGGGCAATGGTCGAGGCCGAGCGGGGCCACCACGGCGTCACCAAACTCCACGTGGTGACCACCATGCACGAACGCAAGGCCCTCATGGCCGACCTCTCCGACGGCTTCGTCGCCCTCCCCGGCGGCTACGGAACGCTGGACGAACTCTTCGAGATCATCACGTGGGCCCAACTGGCCTTCCACGCCAAGCCCGTCGCCCTGCTCAATGACGGCGGCTTTTATCAGCCGCTGCTGAACTTTCTCGACTCCGTCGTCACCGCCGGCTTCATCCAGCCCCGCTTCCGGAGCATGCTCATGAGCTCCGACAGCGTCGACGACCTGCTGCCCATGCTGGCCGCCTATCACCCCCCCGCCGGGGCCGGCTGGGCCCGCCCCATCGAGCGCACCCCCGATGCCCCCCACTGACCCGCCGCCCCCTTGGCTGCCCCCGCTGCGTCGCCTCGCCGCCAAGGTCGCCGCCGCACGCCATGTCGTGGTGCTCACCGGCGCCGGCATCAGCGCCGAGTCCGGTCTGGCCACCTTCCGGGGCAACGAACGCGACATGGCCAGCCTTTGGAAGTCCTTCGACCCGGCCAGCCTCGCCACACCCGAGGCCTTCCATCGCGACCCTGAGACCGTCACCCGCTGGTACGACTGGCGTCGCCTCGGCTGTCTCGCCGCCCAGCCCAACCCCGGCCACACCGCCCTGGCCGCGCTGGAGCATCACCTCGAACGCGCCGGCGGCAGCCTCACCATCCTCACCCAGAACGTCGACCGCCTGCACCACCGCGCCGGCAGCCGGAACGTCGTCGAACTCCACGGCGACATCCTCAACTGGCGGTGCACCGTTACCGGCCGCACGCTGACGCCGCCCGATCAGGCTTTCGAGCGATTCCCGATGCCCTCCCCGTTCCACCCCCACGGGCTGCTCCGCCCCAACGTGGTCTGGTTCGGCGAGCCGCTGCCAGAGGAGGCCCTCCAAGCAGCGTTCCAGGCCGCCAATCAGGCCGATGTGTTCATGTCCGTCGGCACCTCCGCCGTGGTGCAGCCCGCCGCGGGGTTCCTTCAGGTGGCCGCCGCCGCCGGAGCCTTCACCACCGAGATCAACCCTCAGGCAACGCCGCTCACCTCGACCGTCGACGCTGCGCTGGCCGCCCCCGCCGGGGTCATCCTCCCCGCGCTGATGGCCCAACTGGCCCCGCATTGATCCGCTCCACCAGGGCGGCCATGGCCCCTCCCACCACCGCCAGGCTCCCACTCTCGCCGATCAGGTCCAGATGAGCCGCCTGCGGGGCCTGCACGAGCCGCCCGCGCTCTCCAGCTGCCTCCGCGATGGCACGACCATCCTCAGCCGGGCTGATCACATCCCACTCCCCGCTCACCACCGTCACCTCCACGCCCGCCTCCCCCGCCAACCCTGCCGCCTTCGCGCGGTCGAACCCGCCGCTCGCCCGCAGCCACGCTCCACCCCAGTCGGCCCCGGCCGCCGCCCCCAGCAGCCACAACGCCGGTCCAAGCGTCAGCCTCCACGGCATCCCCGTCTGGCTCATCACGCCTCTCCCCGGAGTTATCGGCAGCCGATACGGCGCAACCGCCAGCACACCAGCCACCGCCTGCGGGTGCTTGGCCGCCACATCCAGGCTCACCCCCGCCCCCAGAGAGAACCCTGCCAGCACCACCCGTCCCCCCGGCTTGGCCACCACCTCCAGCAGGCCGTGCAGATCCGCCGCCTCCTTTTGCCCCACAGTGCACACACCGCCGCTTGCGTCCCCGTGCCCCGGCGGGTCCCACACCACCACACGCGCCGCCTGCTCCGCCAACTTGGCCGCCAGCAGCAGCATCGTCACCCGAGACTCCCCCCATCCTGGCATCAACACCACCGTCGGCCCGTCCGGGCGTCGTCCACGTACATCGCTCACCGGACAGACCACCCGCCCGCCCCTGGCCCGGTGCTCCCACGTGGAGAACTCCAGCCCCAGGTCTGCCGGTGTGCGGGGCATCCCGCGAGCGACGGCCCAGCCCTCACCCCTGCGGGGCGGCCTCATGATCGTCAGCAGCGTGTATGCGACCCCCGTCGCCCACGCGAACACCAGCCCAAGCCCCAGCAGCGACACAAGTCCGATCACGTCCATCGCCGCTCCGCCACGCCGCTCGCGCTTGTCAGCCAGCCCCCCGCATCACTCCGCACGCCAGTCCTCCGCCCGCCGCCGCATCTCCGCGATCTGCAGGCGGAGAAGGTCCATCTCCAGCCGGGCCTTCTCGACCATCAGTTCGTGGTACTCCTTGGCCGCCTCCTCGCGCTCCGAGTCCGGGCCGTGCTCGCGAAGTTGCGTCCGCATCGCCTCGATCTCCGTCTCCAGCTTGGCGATGGTCAGCTCATTCATGCGGCGGTGCTGCTCGAACATCACGTTGTTTCGCTGAATCTGCGCCATCGCCTCCTGGCGTGCCGCCTCCCCGAGCGCCCCCAACTGGGCCGGCTCGCCGCCGCCCCCGGGCGGCCCATCACCGCCCGACCCAGACTGCTGGACCGCAGCCACCGAGGCCGCCCGGCCATCCCGCAACCCACGCAAGAAAAACAGCACGCACACCGCCGCCAAGGCGATCGCCAGGATCAACTCCGGCAGCCACGCCCCCGCTTCCGCCGCGATAACCCAAGTGGCAGACATGCAACGACTGTATGCTCAGCCCGCCGCCCCTCCCTTTACTCCCAATCTCCCGCAACCCTCTTGCTGCCACCGCGTTTGCCAGTCGCCGCTGCCGATCCCGGACACCCCGCCCCGCCGACCGGCGAACGATACCCGGCCGCTCCCGCCCAGCCGGTCGCCAACCCCGGTCTGGTCCGTCCGCACTCCGCCCTTCAGCGAGATCCGCCGTGAGCCTGATCATCCGCAACACCCGTGTCGTGTCGCCCGCCCTCTCCTCCGCCCCGGTTCCCCATCGGGGCGACACCACCTCCAGCCTGCACGTCATCGACCTCGCCGACGTCTTCATCGACAACGGCACGATCACCGACATCAAGCCCCTCAAGCCCGCCTCCAAGCCCCGCAAGGCCCCAGCGGGCGCTCGCGAGCTTGACGCCAAGGGCCGCGCCCTGATCCCTGGCTTGATTGACGCCCACACCCACTCCTGCTGGGCCGGCAGCCGCCTTGATGAATGGGACCAGAAGCGCCGGGGTGTGTCGTACCTCGAGATCCTCCGCAAGGGCGGCGGCATCATGTCCACCGTCCGCGCCGTCCGCGAGGCCACCCAGCAGCAACTCACCGAACTGCTCTTAGAGCGCCTCGATGCCATGCTCTGCTGCGGCACCACCACCGTCGAGGTCAAGAGCGGCTACGGCCTGACCACCGACGATGAACTCAAGATGCTCCGCGCCATCGCTGACGCCCGCGCCCACTGGCCGGGCACCATCCGTGCAACCGCCCTGCTCGGCCACGCCATCGACCCGGACCAGCCCGGCTTCGTCGGCATCACCGTCCGCCAGACCCTCCCCGCCGTCTCCGCCGAGTTCCCCGGCTCCTCCGGTGTCGCCGTCGACGCCTATTGCGAGAAAGACGCCTGGTCAGTCGACCAGTGCATCCTTCTGCTCGGTCGCGCCCGCGAACTCGGCCACCCTGTCCGCGTGCACGCCGACCAGTTCAACTCCCTCGGCATGATCCCCGCCGCGCTGCGCCTCTCAGCCCGCAGCGTCGACCACCTGGAAGCCAGCACCAAGGACGACCTCGCCTCACTCGCCGCCAGTTCCACCTTCGGTGTGATGCTCCCCGCGTGCGGGTTCCATCTTCAGGGCGCGTACGCCCGGGGCCGAAGCTTCCTCCAAGCCGGCGGAGCCCTCGTCCTGGCCACCAACCACAACCCCGGCTCAGCGCCCTGTCCGTCCATTCCCGAGGTCATGGCCATCGCCGTGCGGCATCTGGGCCTGTCTCCCGCCGAAGCCCTCACCGCCGTCACCTTCAACCCGGCGTGCCTGCTCGATCTGCCTGACCGGGGCCAGATCGCCGTCGGCAAGCGGGCCGACCTCGTCCTGCTCTCCGATCGCGACGAACGCGTTCTCGCCTACGCCTTCGGCCGCCCGCCGGTCGCCGCGGTCATCGTCGCCGGCCAGATCGTCAAGGGCGGCTGACGCCCCGGCCCTGGTCGCCGGTGCCCGCCACGTCGTCAAAACGCCGGACCACGATCACCTCCGGCGGCTCCGGACCCTCATGACCAAGCCGGGCCGCCCGCCAGCCGCTCCCGCACTCCGGACACCGCACCAGCGACTCCTCAGCACCCGCCTCCGACGCACCCTGCAGCGCATCCAGGGCCAGTTCCGCCTGCACCCGCAGGTCAAAATCGCACACCGGACACCGATGGGCCGTCAGCATGCCCTGCACCACCCCCGCCTTCAGCCGCCTCCACAGCACCCCCAACCCGATCACCAGCGTCAGCGCCCCAACCAGCATCGGCATGGCCACCGGCGAGAAGATCAGCAGATACACCCCCACCGCCCCCTCCAGCCAGATCAGGGCCGCGGTGACCCCCGCCAGCGCCGCCAGCCCCACCACCAGCAGCAGGTTACCGGATCGGACGAATGTCCCAGCCAGCCGCCCCACGCCCCCGGTCGCCGCCCCGGGCCGCGCACGGACCACCCGCACCCACGCCCGAGGGTGCAACGCCACAGATCGGCCGATGTCGTCAACGACCCCGAACAACTTCAAAGCCTAGCCGCCCGCGACTCACCCGGTCCCGGCCACCGCCGCCCCCCGGGCCAGATGCATCTACCATGCCCGTCCATGAGCGGCCTGAGAGACCTTTTTCGCACCAAGACCGAGGCCGATCGGGCCGAACTGGCCCTGCACGCAGCCCAGTGCGTCGTGAAGGCCCATCAGCACCTGGCCGGCTGGCTCCGTCCGGGGATGACCCTCGGACGGGTGGACGCCGAGGTCGCATCCCTCCTCGCCAAACAGGGCTGCGTCTCCGCCTTCAAGGGCTACAAAGCCGGCCGCCACCCCCCGTTCCCCTCCCACGCCTGCCTCTCGGTCAACGCCTGCGTTGTGCACGGGACCGCCGCCTCGCTTGATCGGCCGCTCCAGCCCGGCGACCTGCTCAAGATCGACATCGGCGTTCGCTACAAGGGCATGATCGGCGACGCTGCCTGGACCTACTGCTTCGGCGAGCCAACCCCCCTGGTGCGTCGGCTCATGGACTGCGGCAAGGAAAGCCTCCGCCGGGGCTGCGCCGTGCTTACGCCGCAGCACATCTGGCTGGACTGGGCCCGCACCGTGCAGGGATATGTCGAAGGCGAATGCGGCTTTCACCTGGTGAGGGGTCTGGGCGGACACGGCTATGGACACAACAAACTGCACGACGCCCCGTTTGTGTCCAACGTGGTTCCCGATTCTCCCGGCGACTGGCCGGAGGCTACGGAACGATGTGCCCCCGGAACCCTTGTCGCCGTTGAGCCCATGCTCTGCTCAGGAACGTCCAGAACCGTCTCCCACGGCAACGCGTGGCCGGTCTTCTCCGCCGACGGGTCTCCCACGGTGCACTACGAGCACGACGTGCTGGTGACGGAAGTCGGCCCCCGCATCCTCACCCACGAGCTGGACGACCTTCCCGACGTCATTGCCTGCTGACAGGCGTGGTTCGCATCGGCTATTCGGCCATGCCAATCGATCCACCGACGCCAAACAAAAACGCCCCGAGCGTTCGCTGGGGCGTTTGTGCGGAAGTGATCTTCGTGATCCAGGCCCGCCGAAGGGCCGGTCGGCGTCATGCGTTGATGGTGATCCGCTGCCCGCCGAAGAACACGTTGTCCAGTTTGCTGACTTCCGCGATGGCACTCCCGGAGTCCACGATGGCGTACAGCCTGTACTCGCCCAGTGCGATGCCGGGGTTGTCCAGGAAGAACTGGTCCCAGTCGATGGTCCAGGCCTCATTGAGCGTGCTACCCGAGTAGCCCTGAGCGACATTGAAGGTAAACAGCGTGATGTCGTCGTCGTCCGCAATGCCGTCGCGGCTCAGCCGGATCTCCACGTCGAAGGCCGCAACGGTCCCCAGCAGGCCCTCACGCCGGAAGGAGAATGTTCCGCTGCCGCCCGCGTTCGCCCCGCCGCGGGTCAGCGTGGTGCCAGTGCCGATGTTCACGTTCGCAGCCTGCAGGTTCGGCGACGGCAGAATGCCGATGGTTACCGTGCCGCTGGAGCCTCCGGTCGGCGTCCTGTATGCCACCGCACCGGTGGTATCGACCGCCAGTGTCGCAGAGACGGCGCCGAAGGCCACATCACGCGTCGGCGTGAGGTTCACATCTACGAACGTGGCACCCGCCGGAATCACGGCGAAGTTCGAAAGCGTGTTGTAATCTGTACCGTTGATCGCCGTGCCCGAGATGGTGTAGTTCACCCGCTGGCTGGTCCGCAGATCGCCGCCGGTACGGGTGAAGCGGAACGTACCCGTGTTCACCGGGCTCGTCGCCGCCGCCAGGGCGTCGGTCGCGGCAACCGTCACCACCGCCTCGTTGTCAGCGACGCTCGCAGTTGCCTCGCGACTCGTGCCCACCGAGTAGTTGGCACCCTCGGTCAGAGTCAGCACCGCGGTCTCCGATGACTCGCCCACACTGTCATCGATCACGTTCAGCGTCACCGTCACCGTTGAGCGGCCCGCCGGGAAAACCACAAAGCCCGGTAGATCCCCGTAGTCGCCGCCCTGTATCGCCGTGCCCGACAACGTGTACGTCACCGCCAGGGGCAGCGTGGTCGATCCGCTGCGAGTGAACGTGAATGTTGCCGGACGCTGAGTCTGCCCTGTTGCCGCCTCAGACGCAGCCGCCCCGGTTGCTGCAACGGTGACCGTCGGGCGCGACACGGTGATGACCGCTGCGGTCGTTGCCGTGTTGTTGTTGGCCGCGGCTGCGTCGGTGATGTTGTTGTTGGAGTCGTTGCGATGCAGGATGAAGTATCGCCCGCTCGGGGTCGCTTCAGGAATGACCGCCGACTGGGCCGCGATCACGGTCTGCCCGGCCACCGAGCCCAACTGCCCGACCCCGATCGACTCACTGAACAACTCAACGTCCGACGGATCAAGCACGGCATCGCGAGACAGCACCAGTGTCCGCGTGTAGGCAACGGTCGTGCTCGCCGTGCCCGCATTGCCGTGCTGCGTGAAAACCGTCAGTGACTGCCCCGGCGACACCGTCTGCGCGACGCCCGCCACCCCAGAGAACAAGTCGCGGCCGGTTCCGGTCCCCGGAGTGATCGTCACAGCAAGGCCCGTCAGGCTCGGAAGCAGGTTGTTTGCCTCGCTCGCCTCCTCCAACAGGCCGCCCGGATCCAGCCGCACGAACAGCCTGTAGGCGCCCGGCGTCACCGTACGGGGCACCACCGTGCCGAACGGCAAAGACACCGACTGCCCGGCCGCCAGGTTGCCCACGCTGCCTGTCGCGATCACGATGTCGTCACCGTTGCCGACGGTCTGATCGGTCGAGAGTACCACAGTGAATGGGCTGATGCCGCTGGCAACCTGACCGCCGTTGCGAATGGTGATCGCCGAGTTCAATGCCTGCCCGACGGCGGCCGTCGTGCCGCGGACCGACAGCGAACCCGCCAGGTCCGCACGCTGAATGGTGATCTGTCCGGCCGACACGGCCACGTCGTCCGTCGCATCTCCCGCGACCGCGGCCTGCCGCATCAGCACGCGATACGTCCCCGCCGGAGTGGACGGCGGTACCACGATGGACTCCTGATTGATCAGAATGAACCCGCCGGTCGCCAGCGTGCCCGGCAGATCAAGCGTCGGCGTCAACGCGACGTCGTCCGTGTCACCGAAGGTGTTGTTGAGCGACAGAACAAACTGCGGCGTGCCCAGCGGGTTCGCCGTCGTTGCACCTTGGTTGAAGATGCCGTAATCGATCGACACCGTCGTCCCCGGAGCAACCCGCTGCGTCGCGGTGTTCACAAAGCCGCGGGTGTCCGCACGGGCCGGAATGGCCGGCGACGCGGCACGGACCGTCAGCGTGGCAGTGGCGTTCGCCACGTTGTTGGCTTCCCCAGCCGCGCCCTCGTTGATGTCTCCTTGCGGATCCAGCGTGACCCGCATCGTGTACGAGCCAACCGGAGCATTGTCCGGAACCGGAATCTGAATGTTGCTCAGCGTCACTGAGCCGCCCGCCCGCAGGCGGTCAATGCCCGGCGACACGAAACTCACCGTCACCGGCCCGCCCATCGGCGCCCCCCCGCCCACCCGCTGGAACGTGATCAGTGCCGTTCCAGGCAAGTCGTCAGTGTCCAGCGCTCCGGCATTCCGAAGTGTGATGGTCGCGGTCACCACTCCGCCCTGCGCGACGCTGCCGCCGCCGCCGGTGATGGTCACCTGAAGGTCCGGGCGGCCGACGGTGATATCCGCCGCCGCTGCGACATTGATGTTGTTCCCCTCGTTCCGCTCCAGGAACTCGTTGAGAGCATCGATCACCGTCAGCAGGCGGTAGGTGCCCTGCGCGATCCCGCCCGGAATCGTCAGTGTCGGCGTGATCGTCACGTTCGAGCCAACCGACACCTCTTCCGTAACATCTTCGCTGCCAATCTCCACGTCATCCGCGTTGCCATAGATCGCATCGGTTGACAGCACGTACCTCACCGAGATCGGACTGATCAATGATCCCGCGGCTCCGGCCAGAGACCGCAGCGTCGTGGTCACGTCAAGGTCCGCGCCGGGCAGCAGCGATCCCGGGGTGTATGCGGTCAGCCCGGTCAGATCGACCGATCCACCGCCGGTGGCGTTGATCACCACCTGCGGCCCCGTTGTGGCGAACGTGTTGTTTGTGCTGTTGCTTTCCACGATCGCGCCGGCCGGATTCACTCTTGCCAGCAGGAAGTACACGCCGGTCGCGCCGCCGGGGATCGCGAACGTCGTGTCCGACGTAGCCAGCGCCCGCGCCTGGCCGACCGCCAGACCCGCGTCGAACGACGCCGTCCCCAGCGCCAGATCATCCGCGTTGCCGAACACGCTGTCGCGGCTGAGCACAAAGTCGGTCACCACCGTCGTGCCGTTGCTCACCGCCAGCGTGCCTCCGTTCCTCACCGAGGCCGAGAAACGCACGTTCTGCCCGGTGTTGAACGGCCCGCCCGGCACGGTCACTCCGGTCAGCGCCAGGTCTGCCGCACGCACCGTGAACCCCTGCGAGCGGCTGTTGTTCGATTCATTGGACTCGGTGACGGTGTTGGTCACATCCGCTACCGCAAACAACGTGTAGGAACCCGCCGTGCCGCCGGGGACCGTAAACGCTCGCTCGTTCGCCGCCGGCGTAAAGGTCGCACCCGCGTTTATCGCAGGTATGTTCACCGCGTCGACGACCTGATCATCGCCGTTGCCCAGCACCGCGTCGCGGCTGAGCAGCACCCGGAAGGTGCTGACGCCCGCGTTGGTCGTTCCGGCGTTGCGCAGCGACAGGCTGTAGTTCACCACTTGCCCAGGATTCACCGTCGTCGGGGCACTGAATGACGCAATCTGAAGATCCGCCGTCATCAACTGCCGTTGCTCGAGCTGCTCCAGCAGATCGACCGTCCTCGGCCGTCCGGACTCCGCCGACAATGCAGGACGCAGGGCAGACTGACCGGTACCGAACAGGGAAGCGAGACGCTTTGGGGTCAAAACCATTCCAATCTCCAGCAGCGAAAAAAGTGGGCGAATCAGGGGCAGATCCGGATGAGCCGGCAAAGGGGATCCCATGTCGGACATATCCCTTCCGTTCCAGTACGGAGGGCCCCAAATCGATCACCGACTCCGGTGAATCGGTCGTGAGGTTAACCCGACCGAGAGCGACACATCGGCCCGCGCCCCTCAACCTGAGCACATGTCGGGCATTCCCCCTTATCCAAACAAAAAGCAAACACTTTGATACTGTTTGCCCTGTTCCCCCTCCATCCCCGGACCAACCCCATCCAGTTGGGGCCCTTTCAGCTTTCTGAGCGATCAATCGCCCTCCGCCCGCCGCTCTGCATTCCACCAGCACCCCCGTCCGGCCAACCTGATCCTCTCGCAAGGCCTGCTCCAAGCCACAAAGTCTCGCCCACTCGGCATCCGACTTCCCGCTGTCCAGCCTGGATCGCTGACCGCGCATCTCACCACATCCCCCTGAGGCAATCGCCCCCCGCTCATCCTGGAAAATGCACTGCCGCATCATCTGGCCGTCCGTCCCTGCACCCGCAGGTGGAAGGTTCAGCGGTTCGATATTGACCCTTCCTGCCCGTGTACCCTTTGGTCAGTCCGTTCGTTTCGCCCGCCCGCTCGCCCGGAGTTCCCATGCCTCTCACCGCCAACGGAGCCGCCACCGCACATTCCACCCTCGGCGCCGACCTCCACGCCGCCCCCGAGGTGCACTCGGCGATTGACACTCTGGTCGCCGAGGTCGCCGCCCGTTCCGCCCGGCTGACCGGTGCTCGCCCGCCACGGGCCGAGCTCAAGGAGACCTACGAGAGTTTCATGAAGCGTGCCGCCGACGTGCGTGGTCGCGCTCTGCTCTATCCCTACCTCGGTTCAGGTCTGGGAAACGGCGCTCTGGTTGAGCTCATGGACGGCTCGGTCAAGTGGGACATGATCAGCGGGATCGGCGTCCACTTCTTCGGTCACTCTGACCCTGAGAACATCCGCCACAGCCTCGCCGGTGCACTCTCCGATACCGTCATGGAGGGCAACCTTCAGGCAAACTTCGACCATTATCAGTTCGGCGAGACCCTCCTCTCGCTGGCCAAGCGCAACAGCCGTCTGGCCCACTGCTACGTCAGCACCTCCGGCGCCATGGCCAACGAGAACGCTGTCAAGGTCTGCTACCAGAAGCATGCCCCCGCCAGCCGCGTCATCGCCTTCAAGGACTGCTTCATGGGCCGCTCGGTCACCATGAGCCAGATCGGCGACGCCGCCGCCAACCGCGTCGGCGTTCCCCTCTCCACCCAGGTCGACTACATGCCCTTCTACGACCTCGTCGCCGCTCAGCGCATGGGCAAGAAACGCTACATCGACATGGCCGTCTGGCACCTCATGCAGTACATCGAGCGGTATCCCAAGCAGCACGCCTGCTTCATCTTCGAGCTCATCCAGGGCGAAGGCGGCTTCAACGTCGGTGACCGAGAATGGGCCGAAGAGCTGATGAAGTGCTGCAAGGCCCACTCCATCGCCGTCTGGGACGATGAGATCCAGACCTTCGGTCGCACCGAGCAGATGTTCGCCTACGAGATGTTCGACCTCGGCCAGTACGTCGACGTCTTCTGCGTCGGCAAGATGACCCAGATCTGCGCCACGCTGTTCACCCCCGAGTACAACCCCGGCCCCGGCCTGCTCTCCGGCACCTTTACCGGCGGCCCCGCCCTCTTCGCCACCGGCACCCGCGTGCTCGAACGCCTCCGCGACGGCAACTTCTACGGTCCCGACGGCGCCTTCGCCCGCCACCACGCCCTGTTCCGTCAGCACGCCAAGGCCCTGGCCGCCAAGCACCCCGAATGGTTCCCGCCGGTCACCGGTCCCTTCGGGCCCGCGGTTGACGACATCGTCGGCGGCGTCGGCGGTATGATGCGATTCACCCCCTTCGGCGGCAACAAGGACAAGATCAACAAGGCCTGCAAGACCATGTTCGAAGAGGGCGTCGTCGCCTTCTACTGCGGACACGGCCCCTACCACCTGCGCATGCTCCCCCCGCTGCCGGTGTTCAAGGAATCCGACTGGCCCGCGGTCTTCCAGTGCATCGAGCGGGGCCTCGCCCGCGCCGCCCAGTAATTTATTCAGCCGCTCCCCCGGCGGGCCGCCACGCGGCCGTCCACATCCGCCCCCCCGTCCGCTTTCGCACCAGCGGCAACTGCTGCCCCGTGCGCTTGCGAATCCACCTCGCCTCAGCATAACCGCACCATCGTCACCGGCGCCCCTGCCGGTCAGCCTCGGCCCCCACGCTCCGCACGGTGCCGCGCCCACCGCTCCCGCGTGATCGTGTACAGCACGTCATCCTCGAACCGCTCCCCCTTCTTCCACGCCTGCTCGCGTCCCCGCACCATCCCCACCTTCTGCATCACCCGCCCCGACGCCTCGTTCCACGCAAAGTGACCCGCCCACACGCTGTTGAGCTTCAACTCCTCCATGCAGTAATCCACCACCGCCCCCACCGCCTCCGTCGCGTACCCATGGCCCCAGTGGTCCGGATGCAGCATGTAGCCCATTCCCGCCGCCTCATGCTCGGTGTTGATCCAGATCCCCACGTCACCCAGCACCCGCCCCGTCTCCCGCTCGGTGATCAGCCAGTTCACACGCTTGCCGGTCCGCACACCGGCCGCCGCCCTGGCCACCTGCCACGTGCCCAGCCACGGCGGCGCCGGATGCTTCAAGCTCAGCGTGCCCCTGGCCACCTGGGCGCTGCTCACCACCCGCTGCACCGCCTCCGCGTCGCCCTGCTCCGCAGCCCGCAGCACCAGCCTCGCCGTCGTCAGCATCGGAACCTTCGCCGGGACCACTGGCCGCTCCGCCCACACCCCGCGGCACACTTCCTCCGCCGGCCCCGTCATCGCCACACCCTGCCCTGACGCAAGCCCCCGCCACGCGATCCGCAACTCCCCACCCGGCAACACCGCCGTCACCGCCGCGTCGCCTGACAGCACCCCACGCAACACGCCCGCCACCACCACCGCGCACGCCCCCGTCCCGCAGGCCTGCGTGAAGCCCGCGCCCCGCTCCCACGTCAGCATCTCCACCCGGCTCGGCGTCACCACCCGGGCCAGATGGATGTTCGCCCGTCGCGGGAACGCACTGTGCCGCTCCAGCGAGGCCATCCTCGCCGCCAAAGCAGCGCTGAATCCCGCGTCCAGTACCGGCCCATCGACAAACCACACCGCGTGCGGGTTGCCCATGCTCACCGGCGTCATCGCGCCCCAACTCTCCGCCCCCGGCACAAGCCACGCCGCCGCCTCAACGATGCGACCGCCCGGCCCCAGCCGGCTCATCTCTACCGGCACCTCCGCCGGCTCAAGCACCGGCACCCCCATGTCCACCGTCGCTTCGGCCACCAGGCCCGTCGCGTCGGTGTGGCAGGTGATCGCCAGCACCCCGCGCCCCGTCTCCACCATCAATGGCTGCCGCCTGAACCCCAGTTCATCGTGCGCGATCTTCGCCACGCACCGCACCCCGTTGCCGCACATCTCGCTCTCGCTGCCGTCAGCGTTGAACATCCGCATCCGCACCTGCGCACCGGCCTTCGCCCCCGCCTCCGTCGGCAGACATACCAGAATCAGGCCATCACTGCCGATCCCCCGGTGGCGGTCGCTCATCGCCCTGGCCAGCTCCGGCAGGTCCGCCCGTTCAGCCAGTTCCGGCCTGTGCACCGCGTCCAAATAGACGTAGTCGTTGCCGATGCCATGCATCTTGATGAAGTCCATCCTGTCGCGCTCCCGCCCACCCCAGCGTGCCCGTGCTCACCTCAGGCCCCCGCAATGTCCCACACCACCACCGCCCCCACCACCAGCAGCCCGATCGCCGTCGCCAGTTTGATCCGCCCCGCCACCACATCAATCGGCATCCCCGCCAGCGGCACCCCCACCAAACCTTGCAGCCGATCCACCCGCGTGGAGATCGACCCGTGCCGCCAACTGAACCGATCCCGCCGGATGTGGTTGTGGGCCGCGACCGACTCCAGCGCCGCCGCCATCGTCCACGCCCCCGCTTCGGTCACCACGCAGCCCGGCGCTGCAACCCCGCCCGCCTCGCCGATCTCCACTCCGCCACCGGGCGTGGTCAGCCTCCGCGAGAGCATCGCCGCCGCAAACGCGTCCGCCTGCCATTCAAACCGCCGACTCACCCAACCGAAGCACACCAGCCCCACCACCAGCGCCGCCACCGACAGCCCCATCTCCCCCAGCCCCCGTCCGCCCGCCACCGCCCACGAAGCCGCCCCCATCGCCTCTGCCGCCGAAGCTGCCCCCCGCAACGCCAGATCGCCCGCGATCGCCACCAGGCCGCAACTGGCAATCATCGCCCCCAGCAGCCACGCCACATGCCGCTTGGCCACATGGGCGATCTCGTGCGCCATCACCGCCTCCACCTGCTGCCACGGCAGCGTCTCCAGCAGCGCATCGGTCAGCAGAATGTACCGCGACCGCGCCGTCACCCCCAGCACCGCACCATTCACAAGGCTGTTCCGCGTCCGCCACACCAGCAGCCGCCGCACACGGATCCCCGCCAGCCGGCACATCTCCAGCAATTTCTCGCTCATCTGCCCGCTGGGCATCGGGGCCGTGTCCCACACCCGCCGCAGCACCAGCGGCGTCACCACCACCACCACCGCGATGCCCGCCAACTGCCCCAGCCCCTGCATCGCCGCCAGATGATCATCCGCAGCCAGCCATCGCCCCACGTCACCCACCCAGCCGCCCCGAGTCCCTCCGGCCCCGGCGCCATACTTCGCCCACCTCACCAGCGCCGCCGAGACCACCTCGCCCCACACCAGCAGCATCACCACCGGCGCCAGCACGATCGCCAGTTGGTTCCTCGCGTTCAGTAGCAGATACTCACCCAGCGACAACGCCGGGTGCACCGTCCGGCCCTCATCCAGCCACCGCACCACCATCGCATCGTGCATCCGCCGCTCAATGCGGAATCTCGCCGCCCACCCCAGAAAGATCGCCGCCAGCACCGGGCTCACCGCCAGCGCCTCATCGGCCAGCACCACATCCCCCATCCGCTCCCGCCACCACTCCACCCAGCCCAGCCCGAACACCATCACCCAGTGCCACCCCACCACCAGCCCCCGGTGTAGTTCCACCATCCGCTCCGCCCGCACCACCGCCCGCATCGCCCGACCCGCACCCGCCGCACCCTCCCCGCCGCCCGCGTCCATCCGCCGGGCCGCACCGCGGCACACCCACTCCAGCCACAACCACCCCACCACCGCCGGCCCGAAGCCCAGCGCCAGCATCCACCCGTCATCCAGCCCGGGCGACAGCACCAGCCCTCGCTCGGACAAGAGCACCGCCCCCATCGTCAAGATCAGCAGAACGTGCAGCACGCCGGGTCCTTAGCGCTCCGTCGATCTCAGCAGCCCCAGATCAAGCCGCACGCCCCCCGGCTGGAAGAAGTCCACGTTCAGCCGCCCAGGGCCGACCGGCGTCACCACCAGACAGTTCCGCCCGTGGTTGTTGGCGAACTCGCTGTCCCCCGGCCCCGGCCCGGCGTACTCCCGGTTGCTCACCTTCTGGGCATGAAAGTGGTACACCGCCAGCGCATAGCCGCCGGCCCGCATCATCGTCTCCGGAGCTACAAACCGCTCGTCACCAAACCGCTGCGTCCCCCGAGGCTTGAACAGCGTCGCCCGCGCCGCCCGGCTTCCCGCCACGCCCTCGAGCAGCCCGCCGTACTCCGTGCTGCCGTCGGCCCGATCTTCTTCCGACTGCTTCCACAACACCCCGCCCAGACCGGGCGTCTTCAGAGCCTCATCCAGCACCAGCACGCTGAGCGCATCGCCCCAGGCCATCCGCTTCCGCCACCAACTCAGGCTCTCCGGAATCCCCTGCGAGTCCGCAGCCACGCCCGTCCCCGACCGCTCCACGGTTTCCCGCCCCTTCAGCCGACCCGCCAGTTCATCCAGCAGTTGCTCCCGCCCCATCGCAAGCCACGTCGGCTGGTGCTCCGCCGCCCACCGCACCGGCTCGGCATGTCGCAACGCCAGCCCGGCCCGCTGCTCGGTGCTCAGCCCGGCAACCACACCGCGCACCTGCTCCCACCACGCCCGGCGTGCCGCGCCGTCCGCCGCCGAGAAGTCCCGCAGTTGCTCCAGCCACTCCAGTTGCTCCCCCGTCACCGGAACACAGCCAAGATCCCGCGCCGCCGCACGCACATGCTCCACCATCGCGTCCCCGCCGGCCGTGTTGGCCGCCAGCGCCCGCGTTCGCATCTCCCCACTCGCGTCCAGCCGCCCCAGCAGTTCCCACGCCGCCCGCCTCGCCCGCTGGCCCCGCTCCGCCGCCTCCGGACCCGAGCCATCCGGCCCCTGGCTCACGAACACCTCCAGCACCACCTCCTCAACCGGTCGCCCCCCACCCAGCGCCGCCAGCGCTGCCCGCTCCGGCCGCTGGCTGTCCTCGCGAGGCGACGGTCGAGACCACGATCGCACCAGCCCCGGGATGAACTCCTTCCAGCCGCCCGCCGCCGCGCGCTCGGCAATCGCCCGCACCATCTCCTCGTCCCGCTCCAAAGGCAGCCGCAGCCGCAGCGAGTTCCGCGTATCCGACTGCCCCAGGTCGGCAGCGTCCAAAAGCAACAGGTCCATGGCCTGCACGCGAACCTTCAGCGGATACTGCGGCCCCCACACCAGGTCCTTCAGCCGCTCCCTGGCCGTCCGCCGCTCTTGCGGGCCCACTTGCCCGGCCGCCCATATCGCCTCCACCGCGTCCCGCTGAGCCCGCTCCGTGCTGCTTGGGGTCTTCAGCACAGCCACCGGGTCCGCTGCCGCCTTCTGACCGCCCCCGGAGCCGGCGCAGCCCGACACCATCAGAATCCCGCCCACGGCCGCTGCCAGATGCCGGCACATCCCGCCTCGAAACGTTGTCCGCTTGTTCATGCGGGCGAACCATAGCGAACACGCCCGCCCCTCCGGCCACCCTCGCCCCATCACCACGCCCCGGCGACCTCCTCACTACAGTCTGCCCCGTGCCCAGCACACCCCCTTCCAACCCGTCAGTCCACGAGCGTGTCAGCCGCATCATCGCCCTCATCCGTCCTGCCGTGCAGGCCGACGGCGGCGACCTTGAACTTGTGGACATCACCGATGCCGGTATCGCCCGCATCCGGCTCCACGGCGCCTGTGTCGGCTGCCCCTCTTCCAACGTCACCCTCAAGACCGGCATCGAACGCAACCTTCGAGATCACATCCCCGAAATTAAGGGTGTCCAGTCGGTGGATTGATTGTGGGAGCGTGGGGATGGGTCCGAATACTTCAGTGCTCGACCAGTTATCCACGGCCAAGATACCGTTCAAAATACAAACAAGCACCCCTCGGGCTTTCGAATTGGGGAATTCGGGGGTATATTGACGATGCCAGACGTTCGCAATCGTCCGCGCCACGGCGCGAGGACAGGAGGTCCGCATGCTGGTCGTCACGCGGCGAGAAGGTGAAGAGGTGGTCATCGGTGATCCGCGGAACCCGCTGGGGGTGGTCCGCATCGCCTCCATCCGAGGGGACCGCGTCCGCATCGCGTTCGACTTCCCTCGAACAATTCAGGTCAACCGCAGCGAAGTCGCCAACCAGATCACCGGGGACGCGCCCGCTGACAGTGCGCCGCCAGCCGCCGACAATGGATTTACCGCGCCGGCAGCTCAGACAGACACCGCCGGCAAGCTCCCGGGCAAGCCTGAGACCGAAGACCGCCCCGCGGTCATCGGCACCATCCGGCCTCGCCAGATCGCCGGTGGCTGAGTCCTCCGGCCGACCTCAACCTCATCCGTCCCCTCCGCCCCGCTCCTCGGGGCGGCTTTGTTTGGGGCTTTGCGCTCGGGCCAGACTGTCCCGCCATCCGCGTCAGTACCCTCTGCCCGCGTGCCTGACCTGCCCAGCCCCAACGCGTCCGCCCCATCGCCTACCTGGCGCGAGCTCTTCTCCACCTTCGCCGGCATCGGGCTGGCCTCCTTCGGCGGGCCCACCGCCCAGATCGCCGTCATGCACCGCGAACTGGTCGAACGTCGGGGATGGCTCTCCGAGCCCCGCTTCATGCACGCGCTCAACTTCTGCATGCTGCTGCCCGGCCCTGAGGCCATGCAGTTGGTCACCTACAGCGGCTGGCTGCTCCGGGGCGTCGCCGGTGGCCTTCTGGCCGGCGTGCTGTTCATCGCCCCCGGCTTTGTCGCCCTCCTGGCCCTGAGCATCCTGTACGTCACCGCGGGGCAGACAACAGCCTTTCAGGGCCTGCTCTTCGGCCTGCAGGCCGCTGTCCTCGCCCTGGTGGTACAGGCCGCCATGCGTATCGGCCGTCGCATGCTCCGGGGCTGGCTGCCCGTGCTGCTCGCCTCCGCAGCCTTCGCATCCCTGCTGGCCGCCGCCCCCTTCCCTGCGGTCATCGCCGCCGCAGCCGGCATCGGCCTGCTCGTCGGCAAGCTCCGCCCGGCCCTGCTCGCCGGCCCCCACGCCGCTGATCACAACGCCGACCTCGCCGACCCGCCACCGCCCCCGCTGCTCCGCACCATCACGACCGCTGCCGTCTGGACGACGCTTTGGCTCGGCCCCCTCCTCGCCCTGCTGCTCTGGCTGGGGCCGTCCAACGTCTTTTCCGCCCAGGCGGTTTTTTTCTCCAAGACCGCGCTGGTCACCTTCGGCGGCGCGTACGCCGTTCTCGCCTACGTGGCCCAGCAGGCCGTCGAGGTGTACCAGTGGGTCACGCCCGAACAGATGCTCGCCGGCATGGGCATGGCCGAGACCACGCCCGGCCCGCTGATCATGGTGCTCCAGTTCGTCGCCTTCCTCGGCGCCGCCGCCCAGCCCGGCCCGCTTACGCCCGTCACCGCCGGCGTTCTTGCCTCGGTGCTGGCCACCTGGGTCACCTTCGTGCCGTCGTTCATGTTCATCTTCGTCGCCGCGCCCTACGTGGAAGCCCTCCGCCGCAGGCCTGCCCTCACCTGCATGCTGACCGCCATCACCTCCGCCGTCGTCGGCATCATCCTCAGCCTCGCTGCCTGGTTCGCCGTTCACACGCTGTTTGCGGCCACCACCGTCCTCACACTGGGCCCCATGCGCGTTCATCTGCCCCAGTGGACATCCGTCAACCTCCCCGCCCTTCTGCTCGCACTGCTCGCCGGCCTCCTGCTCTGGCGAAGCCGATTTCATGTCCTCCTGATCATCCTCATCGTCGTCGCGCTCGGTGTCTTCTGGCGATCGCTCGCCCCTTGATTTCCGGGCGGGCACAAACAAACAGCCCCGCCCGGCTCGCCGAACGGGGCTGACCTTCCACCTGATCGTTTCCATTCCGACCGGGCGATCGCCCCCCTCCCAACGGGCTCACTTCCCGCAATAGTCAATCACCCGCGCCAGTTCGTTACGAAGCTGATGCCGGCTGACCACCCGATCCACGATGCCCGCCGACAGCAGATACTCCGCCCGCTGGAAGCCCTCGGGCAGATCCTGCCGGATCGTCTGCTGGATCACGCGCGGACCGGCAAAGCCGATCAGCGCCTTGGGCTCCGCGAAGTGGATGTCCCCCAGCATCGCGAAGCTCGCCGTCACGCCGCCCGTCGTGGGGTCGGTCATCACGCTGATGAACAGCCCGCCCTTGTCGTGGAACCGCGCCAGCGCCGCCGACGTCTTGGCCATCTGCATCAGCGACAGCCCCGACTCCTGCATGCGGGCGCCTCCCGAGCACGACACGACGATCAGCGGAAGGTCCCGCTCCGTCGCCGTCTCGATCGACCGCGTCACCATCTCCCCGACCACCGAGCCCATCGACCCCATCATGAAGCTCAGGTCCAGGCAGGCGAGCATCGCCGCCCGGCCCTTAATAAACCCCGTACCCGCCAGACACGCCTCGAAGGCCTCGCCCTTGGCCGCCTCCGCCTTCAGGCGGTCGGCATACGGCTTGAGGTCCTTGAACTTCAGCGGGTCGGTCGACCGCAGCCCGGTGAACATGGGCTCAAACGTGTTCGGGTCCGTGAGCTGCCGCACCCGCTCGGCCGCGCCGATGCGGAAGTGGTGCTGACACTCAGGGCAGCAGTGAAGGTTGGCCTCCATCTGCTTTCGGTACACCATCTGTTCGCACGAGGGGCACCGAAGCCAGAGCCCCTCCGGGATCACATTCCGCCTTTGAACCTTCACTTCCGTCCACGAGCGATTGGCGGTCTTGGTCATGCATGACTCCTGAACAGGCCTCTTTCCCCCACTCCGCTCCAACATCCCCGCAAAACCCGCAAAGCCCCCCGCACGATGTTGGGAGCCCGCCGGTCCCCGTTCCGCGTGCATCCTGCACCGCAGACGAGCACACCGACGACGCCGAGTGTATGGCCCGACCACCCCGCGGCTTCATGCAACCTAAACAAACCCCAAATGTCCGAGAAGTTCCTGCGAACTTCCCCGACTTCACCCGGCCAGTTCCCGTCCACGATCCCTCGCCGCTTCCACCGCCCGCGCGAACACGCCGCGCACATCCGCCCCCTCCAGCACCCGCAGCCCCGCCGCCGTCGTCCCACCCGGGCTGGTCACCCGCTCCCGCCACACCGCCGCCCCCACCGCCTCCCTTTCCAGCAAGCTCCCCGTCCCGATCAGCGTCTGCTCAGCCATCTGCCTGGCCACCGGCCCCGGCAACCCCACCCGCTCCCCCGCCGCCGCCAGCGCCTCCACCACCAGGCACACATACCCCGGGCCCGACCCCGCCACCGCCGTAAACGCGTCGAACAGGTCCTCTGGCAGTTCCACCACCGCCCCCAGCGACCCAAACAGCCGCGTCACCCACGCCACATCCGCCGCCGTCGCCCCCTGCCCCCCGCACACCGCCGACATCCCCCGCCCCGTCAGCACCGCCAGATTGGGCATCACCCGCACCACCCGCACGCTCCCCACCCCGCCGCCGCCGTCGCCCCCGAGCGCCGCCGCGATCACCCCCGTCGGCTTGCCCGCCATGATCGACACCGCCATCTTCCCCCCCATCTTCCCAGCCACCTCCGCCGCCACGGTCCCAAACACCTGCGGCTTGGTCGCCAGCAGCACCACCCCATCCGCCCCCAGCATCCCCACCGCCTCCGCCGCCGTGCCCACCGCATCCACCGGCGATGGCCCGCTCCGCCACACCCCCCGCTTGGCCTCGTCCGGGTCCGCCACCACCACCTCGCCCGGTTGCAGCAGCCCGGCCGCCAGCGCCCCCCGCACGATCGCTCCGCCCATGTTCCCCGCCCCCAACACCGCCAAACGCTTCTGCATCATGTCCGAGGGTACTCGTCCATCGCGTCGCCCCCTCCGCCGGGTGCGCTCGCTGCACGCCGGTACCCTGACCTGTACAGAGCCAGCACGATCTGTGCCGCCACCAACCAGCCAACCGCCGCGTGCGAAGGACCTGCCCCGCATCGGCCCGGCCCGGCCCGCTCATCGGTCCGGTCGCGCCACGGGTCACCTCTACCGGCTGAACACCAGGCCCGCCTTCCCGCCCGCCGTCAGCGTCAGCGTCCGCCCGTCCTGCGACAGCGTCCAGCCGTCCACCTTGTCCAGCATCCCGAGGAAGTCCGTCTCCAGCCGCATCAACTCCGGCGGCCCCGCCATCCGCGTCGCGATCGCCGGCCCGAACTTCAGCTTGCCCTGATCCAGCCCGGTTGCATCGAGCGCCGCCGAGTACCGGTTCACCCCCGCCAGCCCCGCCGCGCGGCTGAACCCCTCATCAAACTGCAGCGTTGGCCCGCCCCGCTCGCCCCCGCCCGCCGGCAGGCTCACCGCCCGCCCATCCACGCTCTTGAGCGTCCACTCCCCCGCCAGCCGGCTCCGCACCCCCGCCTCGCTCTGCCCGCCGCCGGTGGTCGCACACCCGCCCAGTGTCCCCATCACCAGCCCGCCCGCCACCACCAGCATCAGTCCCGCCGCCGTCACTTGGGTCAACCGCATACGCATGCATCCTCAAGAGCCACAACACCCACACTCCGCCCACTTCCGCAGCCCACCACCAACCGTAGCCGCCCGCGCCAATCATGCCACGTGCCTGAACACCCCCCCGCCCAGCGTCTGGTCTTTGGCGGCATGTCCGGAACCAGCCTCGACGGCCTGGACATGGTCGCTGTCCGGCTGCACGGCCACGGCCTCTCGCCCGACCTCCAGGCCGATGTCCTCGCCGCCGTCAGTCTCCCGCTGGGCTCACTCGGCGAGCACCTGCGCGACCTGGCCGAGAGCCGCCCCTTCACCGCTGCCGACATCGCCTCGCTGCACCGCCGCTTCGCCGACCTCCACGCCGACGCCGCCGAGGCCCTGACCGCCAAACTCGGCCAGCGGCCCGACCTGCTGGCCATCCACGGCCAAACCGTCTACCACAGCCCGCCCCACTCCTGGCAGCTCGCTGACCCCACACCCCTGGCCCGTCGCCTCGCCTGCCCCGTGGTCTTCAACCTCCGCGCTGCAGACATAGCCGCCGGTGGCCAAGGCGCCCCCATCACCCCGCTGGCCGACTGGGTCCTGTTCCGCAACGCCACCGCGGCCCCCGCACACGCCCGTCCCGCCATCGCCGTTGTCAACCTCGGCGGATTCGCCAACTTCACCCTCCTCCCCGCCGCCCGCTCCACGCCGGCCGAGGAGTGGGCAGCCATCTCCGCCGGCGACATCTGCGCCTGCAACCACATCCTCGACACCATCGCCCGCCGCGTCCTCGGCGTGCCCTACGACACCGACGGCGCCGCCGCCGCCCAGGGCGAGGTGGACGAAGAAGCCCTTGACGACCTCCGAGGCATCCTCACCGCCCAGACCCGCCCCGGCCGCTCGCTGGGCACCGGCGACGAAGCCATGAGCTGGGTCGGTCGCCACCGCACCCGCTTGGAAGGCCCCCACCTGGCCGCCACCGCCTGCGAGGCCATCGCCGAAACCATCGCCGCCGCCCTGCTGCAGCACACCCAAGCCGCCGAACTCCCCGCGCTGACCATCCTCGCCGGGGGCGGCGCCCGCAACCAGACCCTCCAGCGTGCCCTCGCCGCCGCCGCCTGCTCCCGCGTCCTCCGCAGCGATGCCCTCCCGGCCGAACTCGGCGGCATGGCCCCCGAGCACCGCGAAGGCGCTGCCATCGCCGTCCTCGGTGCCCTCTGCCAGGACCGCGTCCCCATCACCCTGCCGCAAGTCACCGGCTGCCCGGCATCCCAGCCGCCCGTCGGCGGAACATGGGTTTATCCTCCTGCCCCGTGAGCACCCCCGCTTCCCATCCATCCTCGTCCGCCCTTCCGCCCGATCGCGCCCACATCGCCACCGAGCAGCGCAACCCCCACACCCTGGGCCTGCACCGCCTCTCCGTCGCCCAGTGCGTCCAGACCATCAACCAGGCCGACGCCCAGGTCATCGCCGCCCTCCAGCACGCCGGCCCCGCTCTCACCGATTTCATCTCCGCCGCCGAACCGCGATTCCTCGCCGGCGGCCGCCTGATCTACTTCGGCGCCGGCACCTCCGGCCGCCTCGGCGTGCTCGATGCCTCCGAAGCACCGCCCACTTTTCAGGTGCCCCCCGGCCGCATCATCGGCATCATTGCCGGAGGCGATTCGGCCCTCCGCATCTCTTCAGAAGGCCGCGAGGACGAGCCCGACGGCGTCGAGCCCGAACTCCGCACCCTGGCCATCACCGACCGCGACACCCTCTTGGGCATCGCCGCCGGCGGAACCACGCCGTACGTGCAAGGCGGCGTCGCCGTCGCCAAACGCCTCGCCCCCGGCTGCCTCACCGGCATGCTCGTCTGCTCCGCGGTTGACAAGCCCGCCGCCTGCGACCACCTCATCGTCCTGCCCACCGGCCCAGAAGTCCTCACCGGCTCCACACGCATGAAGGCCGGCACCGCGACCAAGCTCGCCCTCAACACCATCTCCACCACACTGATGATCCGCTCCGGCCGCGTCTACCAGAACCTCATGGTCGACCTTCGCGCCAGCAACGCCAAGCTCCGCGATCGCGCCGCCCGCATCGTCACCATGCTCACCGACCTCCCGCGAGAGAACGCCTTCTCCCTCCTCGACTCCGCGGCCGGATCCGTCAAGTGCGCCGTGCTCATGCACCGCCGCAGCCTCACCCGCGACGCCGCCGAGGCCGCCCTTGCCGCCGCCGGCGGCCGGCTTGATGTTGCCCTGGGCGAAACCGCCTCGGGTTGAGGTCCGACCTCACAGCACCCGCTTCTCCCCGGCAGCGATCTTCGCAACGCTCAGTCCGCGCAGATCCTCCGGATACAACGCCGTCGTCGGCGGCAGTTCCAGCACGCAGTCCGGCTCCCCGCCGGCGCTCATCGGCACCACACCGCCCAGCCCCGCCTTGGCCAGCCAGTTGGACGCCCGCCGGGTCTGGATCTGCCGGCAAGTCGCCGGCGAGTCGGCCCCCTCAGCGTTCTTGATCGGCGCAAACTCGTCCACGCGGTCCGTCTCAAGCACGATCGACCGCCCGCCCTCGCACAAGGGCAGCGCATCAAACACGAACGTCTCCAGCTTGATCGCGTTGGGCTTCTCCGGGCTCACCGGCTGCCCGGTCACAAAGTCCGCATGCGCGACCTTCTTCTCCGCCCGGTGATACGGCAGGCTGAACCCGCCCGCACCGGCGTTGAGCTTCCGCACAAACGCAACCGAGATCACATGCACCGCGATCGACCCCGCGTCGAACGTCAGTTGCCCGTCGGCATTGGTCTTCTTGCTCAGGGTTTCGGGCATGTCGCTGTACTCCACCACCGCCGTCTTCCCGCCCACCTTGCACAGCACGCCCACCTTTTCCGCCGCGTGCGCCTTGCGCACCATCTTGCTGCTCATCTCGCCCGACGAATCCGGGGCAAAGCGGTGCAACCCCAGGAACAACGGATCAATCGCCCGCACCAGCGGGTTGTCGATCTGCGTGTAGCAGATCTCCTCCACCCCGCGACGCTCCATGTCCGCAATCGCCCCGCTGCTCCACAGCGCCTTCAGCGAACCGCCGTGCCCGTCGGGGTTCAGGCCGATCTCCCCCGGCGACGAGAGCAGAATCCGCCCCGTCCCCAGCTCCATCGACGGCATCACCCCCTGCGGGAAAAACATCACGTCCGCCTCCGCCAGCCCGAAGAACCGGTGCTGCCGGAAAAACGCCACCGTCGCCTCGTGGTTCTGCGGGCTGGTCATGATGTACCACGGAATCACCAACCCCCCGCCGCCGTAAATCCGCGACCCATACCGCTGCTGCACCGCCAGAATCCAGTCCGCAATACACGCAAACAGCGGCTTGCCGCTCACCGCTCCGCCCGGATAGCACCCCTTGGGTCCGTCATACCCCAGCCGCGAGCCCTGCCCGCCCGCCACCGTAAAGCACGCCGCCTTCCCCGAGCGAATCAGCGCCTCCCCCTTGGCCAGATACCCGGCCCGGTCATACGACTTGCCGTTCACCGTCCCGTCCAGGCCGTATGCGTGCACCGGCTCAATCGCCCCCGCCACCTCTGCCGCCGGCTTGGCCTTCACATACTTCTCAATCAGCCCGCTCAGCCCCGCCAGGTCCAGCGCGGCGCACTGCGCCAGCAACGCCGCCTGCTCGGCTCCGCTCAGCCGCGCATAGAACGCCAGCAGGTGCCCCTGCCCCGCTCGGTCCAGGTTCGTCTTCACAGCGTCAAACGTCGCAGCGGCAGAGGCCATCAGAACACTCCCACACCCGGTATCCGGCCGAGGCCCATCCGCCTCGGCCCGCTCGGGGGCCGATGGTACAACCCTCCCGCCTCTCACGCCCCCGGATGCGTCACCCCGTCCTCAACGTCCCGCCCCAACCCGCCTCGGTTATCCTGCCCCATGGCCGCGCCCTCATCCAGCCCCGTTAACCTCTTCACCCAGCCCCCCCGCCTGCCCCTGCTCGCCCCGTCGGTCCTCTCCGCCGACTTCGGTGCCATGGCCACCGATTGCCGCGATGTCCTCGCCACGACCGCCGGTGGCGCCGGCCCCGCCCCCTCCGGCGACCTGCTCCATCTTGACGTCATGGACGGCCACTTCGTCCCCAACCTCACCATGGGGCCGGACCTCTGCGCCGCCCTCCGCCGCCACCTCCCCGCAACTTTCCTCGATGTTCACCTCATGGTCACCGATCCGGCCCGCTTCGTCGAACCCTTCGCCCGCGCCGGGGCGAACCACCTGACCTTCCACATCGAGGCCGTGCCCGCCGTCGCCGCCGTTGCCGATCTCGCCGGCCGAATCCGCGCTCTGGGCCTCACCGCCGGCCTGGCCATCAATCCGCCCACGACCGTGCAGGCCATCCTCCCCGCAGTTCATCTGGTCGACATGATCCTGGTCATGTCCGTCAACCCCGGCTTCTCCGGCCAGTCTTTCATCGCCCCCGTGCTGGACAAAGTCCGCACCATCCGCCCCGGCCTGCGTCCTGACCAGCGGATGCAGATGGACGGCGGCATCAAGCCCGCCAACGCCGCCGATGTCCGCACTGCCGGCTGCGATGTCATCGTCGCGGCGTCCGCGATCTTCAGTCAGCCTCGCGCCCAATGGCCCGCGGTCTGCGCCACACTCCGGGGCGACATCTGACCCCTCCCGGTCAGAAGTCCTTGCGCACAAAGAGCAGACACGCCAGCCCGAGCACCGCTGCCTGGAAGGCCATCGACGTACCCAGGATCCACCCCACCGAGCGGCTCCGCAACTGTTCCTCCTGCCGCTTGCTGACCTTTGCCATCGATACCCGCGTGCCGTTGATCGTCGTCCGGCCGCTCCGCCCGGCTTCGGCCTGATTCTCCCGCAGCCGTTCAAACTCCTGACCCGAGAACAGCCGCCGCTCCAGCAGCCCCATCGTTTCGGCGGTCTTCGGAAGGATGGTCTTCACGCCGAAGAAAAGCGCGTGATACTTGGTCAGGTTCGTCAGCGTCTCCCGCGTCTCGGCCTGTTGGCCGGTCAGCCGCTCTCGTTCACTCCGCAGGTTCGCCAGCCGATCCCGCCTCTGCTGCTCGGTAGTCGCCAGTTCGCTCATTCCCGCCCACGGCTGCGTCGGCTTCTTCGCCGCCGGAGCGGGCCGCTCGCCACCCCCCTCGCCCATCCCCTCGCCGCCGTCGGCCTTGTCATCATCCGCCGTCGTCTCACCAGCCGCGGGGGTGCCCACCGGTCGGGCCGCCACTCCGCTCAGTTCCCCTTCGATCTTCAGAATCTCGTTGTCGGTCCTCACGATCTGGCTGGCCTGCTCCTCCACCGCCACCTGATGGACGATCTTCGAACTCAGCAGCGCAAGTTCCGTCAAATGCAGCGCGAAGATCATGAACCACACCACCCCGGTCACCAGCACGCTGGTCACCGCCGAACGCGTCAGCATGCCCACCAGCGCCATCACGCAGAACAGGAAACTGAAGAACAGCGTCACCAGTGGCACCGCCCAGAACAGCCCGAACTCCCAAGAGCCGCCCCGCAGACCGATCACCATGAACGCCGCCGTCGTGAACACAGCCGTCTGCAGCGCGCTGTACAGCAGCGCCGTCACGTACTTGGTCACAAACAGCCGCAGCCGGCCGATCGGCTTGGAGAGCGTCAGTTCCACCGAACCAGAACTCACAAAGTCCGGGATGATGCTCGCGGTTGACACCAGTGCGAGGATCGTCGCCGCCCACGTCAGCCAGATCGAGAAGCCAAAGCTCAGAAACAGAAACTTGTAGAACGCCCCGGGCTCGACCTGGCTGGTGTTCACAAAGGCCAGATCCTGAATCGGCACCTGATACCAGAGGAACGTCAGCCCCTTGTCGTTGATCCCCAGGCATGCCAGCGCTCCCGCCACCAGCAGCGAGATCACCAGCGTGATCCAGAACATCTTGCGGGCGTTGAGTTCCCGGTAGCTGTCCACCAGCATCGCCCAACTCTGCGTCAAGGCCAGCCTCATCGGTGATCTCCCGTGCGTGCCGTACCCGGCATCGCCGCTCCCGGCGCCAGCGCACGCCCCGTGTTCGGGTCGGTCACCGCCCGGATGAACAGGTCCTCCAACGACGGCCGCACAGGCCGCACCGCCCCGATCGCCAGCCCGGCTTCACGCAATTGATCGATCACCGGCTGAATCGCCTCCGCTGAAATCGTCTCCGCGACGAACGTCAGCCCCACCAGCCGTGCTGACACATCACCCCGCAGCGCCCCCTGCCGGACCGGCGGGCCTGCGCCCCCGTTGCTCATTTCGCTCGGCCCGGGCGCCCACGCCACCGCCCGCACAGCGCTGATGATCCGCTCGTGATTCTCCATGCTCGGCGACACATCCACCTCGATCTCATACCGCCGGTCGGGCGCTGTCAGTTCTTCCAGCGTCCCCTCCGAGTGAACCTGCCCCTGCACCATGATCGCCACCCGGTCGCACACCATCTCCAGTTCGCTCAGCAGGTGCGAATTCAGGAAGATCGTCCGCCCCTTCCGCCGCTGCTCGATCAAAATGTTGCGGATGTCCCGCCGACCCACCGGGTCCACCCCGTCCGTCGGCTCATCCAGCAGCACCAGATCCGGGTCGTTGATCAGTGCTTGGGCGATCCCCACCCGCTGCCGCATCCCCTTTGAATACTCCCGCACCCGCCGCTTCTCCCACCCGCCGGCCCGCAACCCCACCAGATCCAGCAACTCATCTCCCCGCCTGCGCCGTTCCGCCCGGGGCACACCGCACAGGGCCCCGAAATGGTCCACCACCTGCGCCCCTGTCAGGTAATCCGGGAAGCGGTGGTGTTCCGGCAGATACCCCACCTTCGCCAGCGTCCCCTTGTGCCCCACCGGCATCCCCAGAACCGCACCCTCGCACGACGTCGGCCGGATCACCGTCATCAGAATCTTTACCAGCGTGCTTTTGCCCGCTCCGTTCGGCCCCAGCAGCCCGAACACCTCCCCCCGCCGCACCCGCATGCCCACCCCGCGCAGCGCATGCACCTTCCGTCCGTACCGCTTGGAGACGTTCCGCAGGTCAATCGCCAGTTCGTCGGCCATGCTTCAACCGTAACCGCCCCAGGTCCTCCGGGCATCGCTCACGCCGGAACACCCGACGCTGCCGCCCGCTCCACCTTCTCCGCCACCACATGAAACACGTGCCAGTGCTTCGCCTGCCCGTGCACGTCCGCCCCCGCCCGCTCATCCTCCCGAAGCTCCAGGATTCGGAACCCCGTCAGCAGCGTTTCAACCTCAGCCCGCGTGTGGTGGCTCCGGTCCGGCAAACTCGCCCACGAGTCCCGCTCCCCAAACAACTGCCCCGCAAACACCCCGCCCGGTTCCAGCGCCGCCTCCAACTCCCCCCACACCCTGGCAAACGCCCCGGGCAGAATGAACGGCAGCGTGAAGCTCGCGTTCAGCAGCCGACACCGCGGCAGCCCCGGCAACGCCTCCAGCGCCGCCAGCCGGGTCGTCAGCCTGCCCCTGGCCCCCTCCGGCAGGTCCCCACGGGCCTCCAGCCTTGCCAAACCATCAGGGTGCCCGTCGATGGCCAGGACCGAAAACCCCGCCTCCAGCAACGCCTTGGTATCCCGCCCCTCCCCGCACCCCACATCAATCGCCCAGTCCCCCGGCCCCGCTTTCCCGCCGAGATACTTGATCGCAGCCAGCAGCGTCTCACGGGGCGGGCTGCCCGCCACAGCCGCAAAGTACCCCGGCCAGTCCCGTTGCGCCGCATACACGTGCGCCGGCCGCAGCACTCCGCCACCCCCGCTCCCGTCCCGGGAATCTGCCGCTCGTTCAGCCATACGCTCGCTTCCAATGTACGCCAGCGTCAGGGAGTTCGTTGCCGCCCTTGAACGCGCCGGAGAACTCCGCCGCATCACCGCGCGGGTGGACCCGGTGCTCGAGATCGCCGAGATCACCGACAAAGTCAGCAAGTCCGTTGCCCCCGGCCCGGCCTCCGCCTCCGCCCGCCGCAACGACCCCCGCTTCCACGACCGGGGCGGCCACGCCCTGCTCTTCGAGAACGTCGAAGGCTCCCCGCACCCCGTCCTCATCAACGCCTTCGGCTCCTACCGCCGCATGGAAATGGCCCTGGGCTGCAACGAGGCCGGCCCCGGCGTGTCCGCCGGCCACACCCCCGGCGGATACGACGCCCTCGCCGCCAGAATCGGGGCGCTGGTCAAGCCCGAGCCGCCTCGCTCCTTCGGCGAACTCATCGCCAAGGCCCGCCAGTTTCTCCCCTTGCTCCGCATCCCGCCCCGCCGCTCCCGCGGTGCCGGCCCCTGCCAGCAGATCACCCTCACCGGCGACCAGATCGACCTCACCACCCTCCCCCTGCTCCGCTGCTGGCCTCATGACGGCGACTTCGCCTCCCTGGGCTATCCCGCCAACGTCAACGACGCCATCCCCGACCTGGGCCGGGGCGAGCAGTGGAACGCCCGCCACCGGGGCCGCTACATCACCCTCGCCGGTATCCACACCATCCACGCCGACGACATCGGCCAGCCCAAGCCCTCCTCTCACAACATCGGCATGTACCGCGTGCAGCTCCTCGGCCCCCGCCGCCTGGCCATGCACTGGCACATGCACCACGACGGTGCCCGCCACTGGCGCAGTTGGAAGAAGCGCGGCCAGCGCATGCCCGTCGCCATCGCCCTCGGCGGCGAGAGCATCCTCCCCTACGCCGCCACCGCGCCGCTCCCGCCCGGCATCAGCGAACTCCTCCTCGCCGGCTTTCTCAACCGCCGGGGCCTCCCCCTGGTCCGAGGCAAGACCGTCCCCCTCTGGGTTCCCGCCTCCGCCGAGATCATCATCGAGGGCTACGTCCGCGACGACGCCGGCTTCATCGATTACGACCCCCGCTCCGGCGAACCCATCGGCTCCGGCGCAGTCTTCGAAGGCCCCTTTGGCGACCACACCGGCTTCTACTCCCTCCCCGACCGCTACCCCATCGTCGAGGTCACCGCCGTCACCCACCGCCGCGACCCCATCTACCCCACCACCATCGTCGGCCTCCCTCCGCAAGAGGACTACTTCCTCGGCAAGGCCACCGAACGCGTCTTTCTCCCCCTGCTCAAGACCCTCATCCCCGACATCGACGACTACGACCTCCCCCTCTTCGGCGCTTTCCACAACTGCGCCTGCCTGCAGATCCACAAGCACTACCCCCTGCACGGCCGCCGCGTCATGCACTCGGTCTGGGGCGCCGGCCAGATGGCCTGGACCAAGACCATCTTCGTCGTCGACGAGCACACCGACGTCCACGACACCATGGCCGTCCTCGCCGCCGCCGGCCGCTTCTGCCACCCGCTTCGCGATGTCGAAACCGTCAACGGCCCGCTCGACATCCTCGACCACGCCGCCCCCCGCCTGGGCGCCGGCATGAAGATCGGCTTCGACTGCACCCCCAAGCGCACCAACGAAGACGTCGGCGGCGTCCCCGTCACCTCCGCCGAGCCCCGCCCCGCACCCGAGGCCGCGCCCCTCCTCCGCGCCGTCCGCGCCCTCCCCGGCGTGCTCGATGCGGCGCTCCCCGAGTCCTGCGGCCGCTACTGGCTCTTCATCCGGCTTGACAAGCAGCGTGCCCGTCAGGGCCGCGAAGCCCTCGCCGCACTCTTCAACCTCCTGCCCCTCGGCGGCCAGCCCCCGCCCCCGTTCGTCATCGTCGTCGGCCCCGATGTCGACGTGCACCGCACCGACGACGCCCTCTTCCACTGGTGCGCCCACAGCGACACCAGCCGCGACGCCGTCTGGTGGACCTCCCGCGACGGCAAATGGCACACCCTCGCCTTCGACGCCACCCCCAAACTCCCCGGCGACCAGGCCAACGGCCAGCCCGTCCGCCCTTGGCCCCCCGTGCTCACCATGGACCCCGCCGTCCGCGCCAAGGTCGCCGCCCGCTGGAACGAACTCAACCTCCCCGCTCCCAACTGACCCCCGGCCCCGTCAATCCTCCAGGTCAGCGCCAGCGTCATCCGCACCGCCCACAGCCCCTCCCACCGGCGCCGCCTCCCGACCCGCCGCCTTGGCCTTGTTCTCATGCCGCAACTGACCGCACGCCGCGGCGATATCCCGCCCGCGTGACCGCCGGATGTGCGTGTTCACGCCCCGCCGCTGCAGGATCGCCTGGAAGTTCAGCACATCATCCGTCCGGGGCCGGTTGAAGGGCACACCGCCCACCTCGTTGTAGCGGATCAGGTTCACATTCGCCCGCAGGCTGCTCGCCAGCCCCGCCAGCGCCTGCGCGTGCTCCGGGCGGTCGTTGGTGTCCCGCAAGAGCGTGTACTCCAGCGTGATCTCCCGACCTGATTTCTCAAACCACCCCTGGCACGAGTCCAGCAACTCCGCGATCGTCGTGAACTCCGCCCACGGGATCAACTGCCGCCGCAACTCGTCCGTCGGCGCGTGCAGTGACAGCGCCAGCGTCACCGGCAGATCAAACTCATCCCGCAGCCGCTTGATGTACTTCGGCAGCCCCACTGTCGAGATGGTGATCTTCCGTGCCGAGATCCCCAGCCCCCACAGCCCGTTCATCGAACGGATCGCCGCCGTCACCGCCTCAAAGTTGCTCAGCGGTTCCCCCATTCCCATGAACACCACGTTGCTGATCCGCCCCACACCCGGCAGTTTCCCCAGTCGCCACACCTGCTCCACGATCCGCCCCGCCGACAGGTTCGCATCCAGCCCGCCGATCCCCGAGGCGCAGAACTTGCACCCCACCGGGCACCCCACCTGAGAACTGATGCACGCCGTCTGCCGCGTCATCGTGGGAATCAGCACGCACTCCGTCTGCCGCGTCGTGTCGCCCCCCTTCCCGCCACCTGCCCCCAGCACCGGCAACGCCATCCCGCCATCGCGTTCCTCGCCCGCCGCCGGTCCCGCCTGTGCGGGCTTCGCCGGTCCGTCCCCGTCCCACCACTCCAGCAGCAGCTTCTGCACCCCATCGGTCGCCACCTTGTGCGTTACCGTCTCCGCCGAGGTGAAGGTCATCTCCGCAGCCACCGCCTCCCGGTCCCGCTTGGACAGGTCGGTCATCTCCGCCGGGTCCGTCACGCCCCGCTCGTACACCCACTTGAGCAGCTGCGTCGCGCGGAACGCAGGCATGCCGCGCTCGCCGCACCACGCCTTGAGCTCCTCAGGCGTGAACGCGAAGAAATGGTGCTTCGGATGTCGCATCTTGCCTCACCGCCCCGCCGAAATCGTCAGCGGCGTCGCCCCATACGCCTCCGCCGTGATCGCCCAGTTCCCCACCCGGATCTTCCGCCCATCCGGGTCGATCCCGTGCTCGCGCATCAGCCGCTTGAGCGTCGCCGGCAACGCAAACTCCACATCCTCCGGAATCACGTCCCGCTGCTCCAGCGTCCCGGGGTAGTGCATAAGCAGCCGCCGGCAGATCTCCGCCACCAAATCCTCCGGCGCGCTCGCCCCCGCCGTCACCAGCACCGTCGCCGCCGCCGCCCCGCCCGCCACGTGCGCAAACCACTCCTCCCGCAACTCCGTCACGTCATCCAGCAGATACGCCGGAACCCCCACGTTCCGGCTGATCTCCGTCAGCCGCACGCTGTTCGAGGAGTTCTTGCTCCCCACCACCAGCACCACATCGCACTCCGGCGCGATCTTCCGCACCGCGTGCTGCCGATTGGTCGTCGCATAGCAGATGTCGCTCCCCGGCGGTTCCTTGATGTTCGGGAACGCCCGCTTGAGGGCATCGATGATCACCGCCGCATCGTCGGTGCTCAGCGTCGTCTGCGTCAGATACACCAATTTGTCCGGATCCTTGATCTGCAGCGTGGGAATGTCCTCCGGACTCTCCACCACCTGCGTCGCTTCCGGAGCCTCCCCCCGAGTCCCCACGATCTCCTGATGGTCCGCATGGCCGATCAGCAGAATCTGGTACCCCTGCCTGGCATACCGGATCGCCTCGCTGTGCACCTTGGTCACCAGCGGGCACGTTGCATCCACCGCCGTCAGGTTCCTCGCCTTGGCCTGCTCGCGGATCGCCGGCGATACCCCGTGCGCCGAGAACACCACGATCGAGCCCGCCGGCACCTCCTCCAGGCTCTCAACGAACTTCGCCCCCCGGTCCACAAACCGCTGCACCACGTGCTTGTTGTGCACGATCTCGTGGTACACGTAAATCGGCACGTCCTTGCACAGGTCCAGCAACTGGTCCACCACGTCCACAGCCATGTGAACGCCGGCACAAAAACCTCGGGGGTTGGCGAGCAGAATCCGCATATGGAGCCATGATAGGAATCCCGCCCGCCCGCACCCGGCCAACTGGCCCCACGCCCCGCAAACTGGCCCCGCACCCGCCAAGTGGCCCCGCACCCACCCGCACGCACACAATTCCCCATGCCCAGCACCCCCCGCTGCGTTCTCGCCGCCGCCCTCATCGCCCCCGCCTGGGCCCTCGGCCAGCCCGCCGGCCAACCCGCAACCCCCGTCCCGCCCACCCATCCGGCCTTGCCCTCATCCCCCGCCTTGCCCTCATCCCCCGCCTTGCCCGCGTCCCCAGCCCGGCCCGCCGCCACCCCCGCAGGTCCTCCCCTGATCGCCGCCGCCACCATCGACAACGCCGACCTCGCCGTCGACCCCGCCATCGCCTCCATCCGCATCACCTTCGACCGCCCCATGCGCACCGACCGCTTCAGCATCTGCGGCGGCGGCCCCACCTTCCCCGTCTCCGGCCAGCCCTCTTGGGCCGACGACCGCACCCTCATCCTCCCGGTCACCCTCAAGCCCGGCTCCACCTATTCGTTCAGTCTCAACTGCCCGTCCGCTCAGAATCTCCGGTCCGCCTCCGGCGACCCCCTCCGCCCATACCCCATCAGCTTTGCCACCCGCAAGCCCACTGACCCCACCCCCCGCCTGACCGACGCCCTGCGCACTTCCGGCCTGGCCGCCCTCCGCACCGCCATCCTCTCCGGCTACAGCCACCGCGAACTCAAAGGCGTGGACTGGGACCGCCGCCTGACCGACATGGCCCCGCGCTTCGCCGCCGCCACCACACCCTCCGCCTTCGCCCGCGCTGTCGCCGAGACGCTCCGCCCCGCCAACGACCTGCACGCCTCCGTCTCCGTCGGACCCTTCACGCTGCAAACCGCCTCCCGCTTTGTCCAGCCCAACCTGATCGAATCCCGCCTCACCTCGCGGCTCCAAAGCCCCGCCACCTCCAAAGCCGGCATCGTCACCGGCCTGCTCGCCACCTCTGCCGCCGCCGCCCCCATCCCCTACATCCGCATCCCCACTTGGGCCATCAACCCCGCAGATCTCGATCCCGCTCTGGCCTTCCTCCGCCAGCACGCCAAGGCCCCCGGCATCGTGATTGATATCCGCCCCAACGCCGGAGGCGACGAATCCGTCGCCCGTCGCTTCGCCTCCTGCTTTGTCACTGCACCCGCCGTCTACGCCCGCCACCGCACCGTCGATCCCTCCGCCCCCGGCGGCTTCGCCCCTGCCGCCGAACGCCGCATCTCTCCCGACGACGCGCCCGTTCGCTTCAGCGGCCAGGTCGCCGTGCTCATGGGCCCGGCCAACATGTCCTCCTGCGAGTCCTTCCTGTGGATGATCCGCGCCGGCGTCCCCTCCCCACGTTCCCGCCTGTTCGGTGAGCGGTCCTTCGGCAGCAGCGGCAACCCCAAACCGCATGACCTGGGCAACGGTGTCACCGTCGTGCTCCCATCCTGGATCGATCAGGACCCCGACGGCAACCCCATCGAAGGCCGGGGCATCGAACCCGATCACCACGTCCCCGGCGGGGCCGACGCGTCCCTCCCCGAGGACCCCGTCCTCGCCGCCGCCCTCGCCTGGTTGCCGGTGGCGCCCGCCCGGTCGCCAACCCGTCCCGGCCTCCCGCTGCCCGATGCACCTCCCGTACCCGCCCCCATCCCGATCCCGCACCGCCGGTCATCCCGCCCCTTCCCCCCAGCCCCCGCTGATCGCCCCCCTTGCGCCCCGCCGCTCCGGTCACCCGGCCCGCCTCGCTACCCTCGCTCCGCGTGACCACTGTCTCCACGCCAACCTTTCCGCCGGCCGCGGCCCCCGCCGTTCCGCCGGGTCTTGACGGCCGTATCAAGCCGCTGGCCCTCCTGCCCCTGCTCGGGCCCGATGCCCCGCCGCAGCAGTGGTCCCTCCAGCAGGCCCAGCTCTACGTCCACACCCTGACCACCTCGCACTACGAGAACTTCTCGGTCCTCTCCTCGCTCGTCCCGCCCCGTCTTCGCCCCCACTTTGCTGCCGTTTACGCCTTTTGCCGCTGGGCCGACGACCTCGGCGATGAAACCGGAGCCGACGCCGTCGCCCGCACCCGATCCCTCCACCTGCTCTCCTGGTGGCGAGAGGAACTTCTTCGCTGCTTCGCCGGACAGGTCAGCCACCCCGTCTTCATCGCCCTCCGTCCCACGATCACCCAGTTTGCCCTCCCCATCATCCCCTTCGACGACCTCATCCGCGCTTTCGAGCAGGACCAGCACGTCACCCGTTACCAGACATGGGACGAACTGCTCGGCTATTGTCGCCTCTCGGCCAACCCCGTAGGGCGGCTGGTGCTCATGCTCTCCGGCGAGCGCCCCCCCACTGACAACGCACCCTCCGACGACCGTCAACGCACGCTGTTTGAGATGAGCGACTCCATCTGTACAGCTCTGCAACTGACGAACTTCTGGCAGGATGTCCTTCGCGACCTGCTCGAGCGCGATCGCATCTACCTCCCCGCCGCCGACAGCGGCGTCACCGAAGCCCACCTCCGCGACTGGCTCAACCGCTCGGATGACCCCGCCGCCCGCATCCCCTACATCCGTGCCCTTCGCCCCCTGGTCGACCGCACCTGGGACCTCTTCCACGCCGGCGAACCCCTCCCCGCCCGGCTCTCACCGGAGATCCGCCCCGTCGTTGCCCTCTTCTCCGCCGGCGGCCAGGCCGTCCTGCGGTCCGTCCAGGCCATCGGCTGCGCCACCCTCTGGGAACGCCCCAGACTCACCAAAGCTCGCAAAGCAAGCCTCGTCCTCCGCGCCGCCGCCGCCGCCTGGTGGCACCGCCTCACCCACTCCACCACGTCATGACCTCCTCGGCCCCCACATCCTCCGCAGTGCCCGCAGCCGCCCTTTCTGCCGGCCCCTTGCTCCACCAGCCCGCTCCAGCCGGGGTCACGCTCGCAGGCGTCAGCCCCGCCGCCCTTCAGGCCAGCTATCAGCACTGCCGCCGCGTCACCCGCGCCGCGGCCCGCAATTTCTACTACGGCCTCCGTCTCACCCCCGAGCCCCGCCGCTCCGCCGTCTTTGCCATGTACGCCTGGATGCGCACCGGCGACGACATCGTCGACGCCCAGGGCACCCAGCACTTCAAATCCGATCTCTTTGCCGCTTTCAAACGCCTCACCTGGCAGGTCATCGCCGGCGATCTCAGCGAGACCGACCGCTGCGACTGCGGCCCCAAAGGCGGCGTCACCTTCTGGCCCGCCTTCGCCCATACCGTCGGCACCTACGGCATCAGCCGCGAGATCATCGCCGCCATGCTCGCAGGCCTCCAGGCCGACCTCGAGCACACCCCTCTGGTCGCCAACGGCGACCTGGAACGCTATTGCGATCAGGTCGGCTCCAGCGTCGGCCTCGCCTGCGTCCGCATCTGGGGCCTCCGCCCCGGCGCTTCCCCAGCCATCGTCACCGAGAAGGCCATCGCCCGGGGCCGCGCCTTCCAGCTCACCAACATCCTCCGCGATGTCGCCCAGGATTACGACGCCGTTCCCTCCCGCGTCTACATCCCGCAAGACAGCCTCCTGCGTCACGGCCTCACCGCCAAGTCCCTCCGCGACTGGGCCGACCCCGCCCGCTGCCTCGCCCTGATGAACCACCACATCGGCGTCGCCCGCGACTACTACCTCGCCTCAGCCGGACTGGAAAACCTCATCTCCGCCGACTGCTCCGCCGGCCTCTGGGGCATGACCCGCATCTACAGCCAACTCCTCGAACGCATCGCCGAGGACCCCGCCGCCGTCTTCTCCGGTCGCCGTGTCCGCCTTTCCGGCCTCCGCAAAGTTTCCATCGCGATTTCCGCCGCAGCCCGCGCCCGCACGGCCAACTGGTGACCATGCCCGCGCCCAGCCGTCCAACTGAAGTGCTGATCGTCGGCGGCGGAATCGCCGGCATCGCCTGCGCTCTCCGCCTCGCCGAGGCCGGCGTCGCCACCACCATTCTCGAAACCCGCAAGAAGCTCGGCGGCCGCGCCACCAGCTTCGTCGACATCCGCTCCGGCGCCGTGCTCGACAATTGCCAGCACGTCGCCCTCGGCTGCTGCACCAACTACCTCGATCTTCTCCGCCGCCTCGGGGTCGATGACAAACTCACCTGGCACCGCACCCAGTACTGGGTCGAACGCGGCGGCCGCATCTCCGAACTCCGCCCCGACGCCTTCGGCGACCGCCTCCCCGCCCCCGTCCACTTCGGCCCCTCGTTCATCGGTGCCCACTTTCTCACCAGCGAGGAAATCGCCCGCGCAGCCTTCGCCATGGGCAAGATCCTCCTGACCGACCGCACCCGCTGGCGTGATGCCACCTTTGACCGCTTCCTCTTCTCGGCCGGTCAGACCGATCGCCTCATCCGCCGCTTCTGGGAACCGGTCATCGTCTCCGCCTGCAACCTCCCGTGCAACCGTGTCGCCGCCTCCTCCGCATTGCACGTCTTCCAAGAGGGCTTCCTCGCCCACAAGCGCGCCGCCGAGATCGGCATCTCCCGCGTCCCCCTCCTCGAGCTCTACGACGCCGCCGAGGGCGTCCTCACCGCCGCCGGCGGGTCCATCCGGCTCGGCGCTTCCGTTGACCGCATCCAGCCCGGCAAGGTCACGCTCTCATCCGGCGAGGAGCTCACGGCACCCCACGTCGTCTCCACGGTGCCCCCCGAACGCATCGCCTCCACCGTCGCCCCCGAGGTCATCGCCGCCGACCCACGCCTGAACACCGGCGCCGCCGACCGCCTCGCCCACAGCCCCATCCTCGGCGTCCACCTCACCTTCCAGCGTCCCGTTCTGCATATCCCCCACGCCGTCCTGGTCGAAGGCGCCACCCAGTGGCTCTTCCGCAAGGACGAGCACGGCCGCGCCATCCACGCCGTCATCTCCGCCGCCGATGCCTGGATGGACCTCTCCGAGCAGCAGATCGCCGACCGCGTCATGGCCGACCTCCGTGCCTACTTCCCCGCCGCCAACCCCGAACTCCTCTCCATCCGCGCCGTCAAAGAGAAACGCGCCACCTTCGCCCCCACCCCCGAGGTCGAAGCCCTCCGCCCCCCGGCCCTCCCCCCCGGCGCCGCCCCCACCGACTTCCTCATCCTCGCCGGTGACTGGACCGCCACCGGCTGGCCCGCCACCATGGAAGGCGCCACCCGCTCCGGCTACTTCGCCGCCGCCGCCGCCCTGGGCCGCCCCGCAGGCGCCTTCCTTGCCCCCAGCCTCCCCGTCGCCCCGCTCGCCCGCTTGCTCGGCCTCCCCGCATCCGCATGATGCCCGGCACCGAAACCGCTGTTGTCCAACCCCGGCCGTTTCCGCCCCCGTTCTGCTAAACTCCCCCCATGATCTCCCGCCCCATCGCCCTCCTGCTCGCCGCCGGCCTTGCCCTCGCCGCCGCCCTCCCCGCCCCGGCACAAGACCGCCCTGCTTCCGCACCCGCAACCGCCCCCGGCAAGCAGCCCGCCGCCCCCGTCCGCGACGGCCCGGTTGATCCCGCCACCGCCCAGCCCTCCATCCGCTTTGGCCTCAAAGAGGCCCCCGCACGCACCAAGGGCGCCATCCGCGTCACCACCTACAACATCGAAAACCTCTTCGACGACAAGGACGACCCCGCCCTCACCGGCGACAACGACGACAAAGACATGACCAAGCCGGCCGCCCTCTCCCAGGCCGCCGCCGACGCCATCAAGGCCTTGAACGCCGACGTCATCGCCCTCCAGGAGATCGAGAGCCTCCAGGCCCTCACCCAGTTCCGCGACACCTACCTCACCGGCCTCGGCTACGACCACATCGTCTCGCTGGATTCCGGCGACTTCCGGGGCATCGAGAACGCCGTCATCTCCCGCTTCCCGCTGGAGAAGGCCGAAGTCTGGCCCAACCTCCCCCTCGGCGGCGAGCACCCCGCCACCTGGGGCAACGAGCCCAACCGTGAGGCCGGCAAGCCCATCCTCTTCCGCCGCTCCCCCCTCCGCGTCACCGTCGTCGTCCCCGCCGCCAAGGTCGCCCAGCTCCAGACCGAAGCCGGAGCCGCTGCCGCTGCCGCTGCACCCGCCGCCGACTACCGCCTCACCCTCTTCGTCGTCCACAACAAGAGCGGCCGCCCCGGCGCGTACTGGCGCGAGCGCGAAGCCCGCAAGACCGTCGAACTCATCGGCGAGTACCTCAAGCAGAACCCCGCCGGCAACATCCTCGTCCTCGGCGACTTCAACGCCCAGGAGAACGAAGAGTCCTTCAAGATCCTCGAGCGCGGCAACCCCTCCATCGGCGTCGCCCCCCTGACCGACCTCCTCCCCGGCCTCGGCCGCCAGAACCCCAAGACCACCACCCACTCCTCCGGCCGCGCCATCGACCACATCCTCTTCGGCTCCAACCTCGCCGGCGAGATCCTGCCCGACACCGCCTTCGTCCTGGGAACCATGGACCGCCCCGCCGGCGCCAACTGGCGCACCACCCCGCCCCCGCCCGGCTACGCCAGCGACCACTACCCCGTCAGCGTCGACATCCTCCCCATCAACAAGCCCGCCGCGGCCGCCACCCCCGCGACCCCCACCCCGGCCCCAGCCCCGGCCAACCCCAAGTAACCCCCCAAAGAACCCCAACCCAGACCCCCGCTCCACCCC
>Ga0068872_10000022_pt1 | contig 114918 bp, 115 predicted proteins | sample NOAtaG_7_FD_66441 | JGI IMG/M metagenome (GOLD analysis project Ga0068872, IMG submission 66441) | Freshwater lake microbial communities from Lake Erie, under a cyanobacterial bloom - NOAA_Erie_Diel1S_2200h metaG | ecosystem: Environmental > Aquatic > Freshwater > Lake | place: USA: Ohio...
GACATTGAATTGTTGCGCACGGGGCGAGCCAAAGATGAACGCTACGCGCTATTCGAGCAACGCGCAGATTATTTTTCCTCAGAGCTCCGTAAGCGCGGTGTCACGCGTCAACTTCTTTGGAAAGAATACCGGAAAGAAAATCCGGGTGGCTATTCATACTCTCAGTTTTGCGAGCACCTGTCCAAATACACCGAACCAGCCAAAGCAGTCATGCGTTTTACGCATCGGCCCGCGGAACAACTACAGGTTGATTTTACAGGTGATAAACTTGGTTACGTTGATCGCTCTACGGGTGAATGGCCACGCGCTGTTCAGCAGCATATTGCCGCGCATATTCCACATCCTGAAACTTATAGTCGAACGTGAAGCCGGGGTTGAACTCTTTGTAGAATTTTTCCAGCGCAGTTAACGCTTCTTTTTCACGATTCGCGTCCAACCGGATCATGCCCGTCCACGTGTTATCCGGACTAAGGCGGAAGAAAAGCGGATTCACGGCATCGTGCAGGGATTGAAAGTGAAAGTCTTTGACCACGCCAATGATCTGCATATCGTATTCATCCCAAAGGTGGATGGTTTTACCAATCGGCTCATCCAGCCCCATTACGCGAATGGCGGCTTCGTTGAAAATAATTTTGGTGGAGTCCGCCCCGAACTCTTCGGAGAAGAATCGGCCCTCGGCCATTTCCAGCCCCAGCGTTGCCAGTACTCCGTAGTCCGCAGAAATGTTTTCGAACAGGATGCGCGCTTCGGGGTCTTTGCCGTCTCAGTTGAGCCCGCTGGTGTTGTCGTTTCGCCCCAGCAGATTACGACCCATGGTGGTGGCCTGGAGCACACCCGGCACCTGCCGCACTTGCTGCAGAAACGTTTCGCGTTTTTCGCGCACACGCCCCTCCAACGGAAAATAAATGAGGTGTTCTTTGTTGTAGCCCAGGTTCTGCGGCTGCACAAATTCAATCTGGCGGTAAATCACCAGCACCGAAACAATGAGCACCACCGACAGCGCAAATTGAAAGACAACCAGCCCCTTGCGGGCCCACAGTTCGCCCCAGGAACCTTTTACCTCGCCCCTGAGCACGGCAGCCGGCTGGAATCCCGCCAGGTAGAGGGCCGGATAGCTGCCGACCACCAGCCCGTTGAGCTTTATCTGCGATACGATGCTGCTGAATATCCTGTCCATCAGTTTATTTTTTACAAGTGCCTCCTTGAAGTTCCACAGGGTGGTGAAGTAGGGGATTTCCTCCTCATAGCTACGACCCACGAACTGTTGGAAACTCAGCCGGTAGATGAGCTGGTGCTCCAGTTGTTCATCGCTCAGGCCAAAGGTGTGCCGGAGGAACAGCATCTTGAGTTTGATCTCGAAACTGATCGGGGGGCGGCCGCCTTTTCCGCCCTAGGTCTTGTCGATGCCTTTCGCCAAGCCGACCAGCGCTTGCCAGTTGACGAGTTTGTTTATCTCTGAAAGGGTGGCCAACGCCTTACTTGTTTTTCTCCTGCGGCTGTAACTGAGAACCGCATCCATCAAGCTGAGTTGTCTGTTCATTTTCTCCATGAACAAATTTAACAACCCGCTGGCTTTTGTCTGGTTGTACTCATGGGTTTTTCAAAGATCTCTTAATGTCAAAAACAACTATGTACCACCCCAGTATCTAAACGACTGCCTCCGCTTCAACTCACAGGACACTTACACCTGTTAGCCTCAACTTGAAAAAATTCCGGATAACAATTCTCCCAAAGCCGTATCTTTGGGTTTGGTTATGAATCACGCACAAACCATTGCTCTGTATCAGCCGATGTTGCAAACCATCGCCTACAACCTCGTGCGGTGCAAGGAGGATGCCGAGGACATTGTGCAAGACACGTTTGTCAAATGGCTAAGCATTGACCTCGCGAAGGTTGAGAATGTGAAGGCGTACCTGACTGCTGCCGTAACCAATGCCTGCCTGAATCATCTCAACAGCCTGCGCAAGAAGAAAGAGACCTACCTCGATAACTTGCACGTAAGCGACCTGCTGAAGAAGTTCAAAGAAACCAACCTGGGTCATCTGGATTTAGACGTTAAGCTTTCAGCCGCGTTTGCCGTGCTTCAACACAAGCTGGAGCCGCTGGAGCGTGCCGCCTATCTGCTCAAAGAAGTTTTTGATTACGAGTACGATGAGTTGCAGCATGCGGTGGAAAAGAAAAAAGAACATTGCCGTCAACTCGTGTGCCGGGCCAAGAAGAAACTGGCGGACGAAACCTCAAAAATACATCTTGATCTGCCGGACGCGGGCGAACTGATGAGGAGCTTTCGGGAGGCTTGCACGGTGGGGAATGCCAGCCAGTTGATCGAAACGCTCAAAAAGGACATTGCCACAGCCTGGTAAAAATAAATCTGATTTTTTTCTGAGTTCTGTCACAAAACGCGGATTGGCCTGTCTTAGGTCTTGTGCAGGGTGATGTATGCCCTGTTGTACCCAAAAACATTATACCTATGGCTGTTATCCTTAGCTTTTTTATTGCCCACTGGTACCTGTCGCTGTTTTTCCAGACGTTTTTTCTGCACCGCTATGCGGCCCATAAGGCATTCACCATGAGCAAGTTCACCGAAAAGGTGTTTTTTGTACTCACCTGGATTTTTCAGGGTTCAAACTACCTGAGCGCTTACGGGTACGGTATCATGCACCGTATGCACCACGCTTTTGCCGATACGGAAGATGATCCGCATTCTCCCAAATATGATGAGTCGATCTTCAAAATGATGTGGAAGACCAAAACCATTTACTCCGGCATTACAAACAAGACCATTGTGCCGGACAAGCGCTTTACCGAAGGCGCACCCGAGTGGGTTGCCTTTGACCGGTTTGCGCGCTCCTGGCCCTCACGCATCCTCTGGGGCGCGGTGTACACCTTGATTTACTGGCAGTTTGCTACCGCCTGGTGGCTTTGGCTGCTGTTACCCATCCAGTTTTTCATGAGCCCTATTCACGGAGCGATCATCAACTGGTTCGCACACAAGTATGGATATCGCAATTTTGAGGTAGGTGACACTTCGCGCAATTTCTTACCGGTTGATTTTTTGATGATGGGCGAAAGCTACCACAACAACCACCACAAGCATGGCTCGCGCGCCAACTTTGGTGGTGTGCGTTGGCACGAGTTTGACCCCACCTACCCGGTCATCCGCTTGCTGGATTTCATTGGGGTGATCAAGCTTAACCCGGCCCGCCAGGTGAGCCTCACTCCGGTGAAGAAGGCCGCCTGAGCCTGGTGAATCAAATAGACTGCTAACAAAGGGTTGTTATCTTTGCCGCGCACTAACGCGGATACTTTGACTTTTACCGACTTCCAATTTGATCCCAAACTCCAGGAAGGCCTGGATGCCATGGGCTTTACCAAACCAACGCCCATTCAGGAAAAGGCCATTCCGGTGATTATGGCTAACCGCGACCTGATCGGCTGCGCCCAGACGGGTACCGGAAAAACTGCCGCCTATGTGTTGCCGGTAATCAACAAGATGATTCGTAACGACCACCGGCATCTGAACACCCTCATCATTGTGCCCACGCGCGAATTGGCCCAGCAGATCGATCAGCAAATCGAGGGTTTCGGCTATTTCACAGGCGTGAGTTCAATTCCCGTGTATGGCGGTGGCGATGGCGCCACGTGGGACCAGCAGAAACGGGCACTCGAACATGGGGCCGACATCATCATTGCCACGCCCGGACGTTTGATTGCCCTGCTGGCGGGCGACAGTGTGGACCTGAGCCGGCTCCAGCATCTCATTTTAGATGAAGCGGATCGCATGCTTGACATGGGCTTCTTTGAGGATATTCTCAAGATCATCGGTTATCTGCCGAAGCAACGGCAAACCCTGTTGTTTAGCGCCACCATGCCGCCAAAAATCCGGCAACTGGCTCAACGAATACTCCACGAACCGGAAGAGATTACCCTGGCGCTGGCCAAGCCTGCCGCAGGGGTACTGCAACAGGCGTTTGTGGTATACGACCGGCAAAAGCCGGAATTACTCAAGCACGTGCTGAAGACCTACCCCTGGAATAGCGCCATTCTCTTTGCCTCGCGCAAGGAAACCGTGAAACAACTCGACCGCGCTTTTGCGAAAAGTAATTTCCCTGCGCGGGCATTTCACAGTGATTTGGAGCAGGCCGAGCGCGAAGACCTCATGCGGGCATTCAAGAACAAGCAAATCAAATTGCTCATTGGCACGGATGTGCTCTCGCGGGGCATTGATGTCGAAGGCATCAGTCTGGTGATCAACTGGGACGTGCCGCCCGATCCCGAAGACTACGTACACCGCATTGGGCGCACCGCCCGCGCAGAAACAACGGGCACCGCCATCACCTTCGTTAATGAAGAAGACCAACGCAAGTTCTCGTACATCGAAAAACTTATTGAACGGGAAGTACCCAAAGTTGCACTACCCGAAAGTCTGGGCGAAGGCCCGGCCTATCAACCCGAGTTAAAAAGGAAATCGGCCTTTAGAGGCGGTGGAAAAGGAAGGCGGAAGTTCTCCGGCAAACGAAGCCGATAATCCTTCCGGCCCTATGCCTAAATGACTCAGCGTGGTATACGCACGCGGCCCACTTCGGCTATCCGGTTTTCGGCCATGCGAATAGCGGCCTCCTGACTACTGATTTTCTCACGACTGGCCAGATTAAGAATGTTCAGGCAGGTCGTGTAGATTTTTTCGGCTTGCTCGTAGGCCCGCTGCCGGTTGTAGTTGCCCACGTATTCGTTGTAAACGTTGATCAACCCTCCGGCATTGATAAGAAAGTCCGGTGCATACGTAATGCCGCGTTCGATGAGCATATAGCCGTGCCGGGTTTCATCCTTTAACTGATTGTTTGCTGCTCCGGCCACCACAGCACACTTGAGTTGCGGAATGGTTTCATCGTTCAGCGTGGCACCCAATGCGCAGGGCGCATAGATATCCATATCCAGGCTGTAGATCTTTTCCATCGGCACGGGTATAGCTCCCGTTTTGGCCGCAACCGCATCTACCTTCTCGTCCGAGATATCGGTAATGAAAACCTTGGCGTTTTCCTTAATCAAATGATCGACCAGGTGCATGCCCACCTGCCCAACACCCTGCACTCCCACGCGCTTACCGGTAAGGGAATCTGAACCAAAAATTTTTTTCGCGGTGGCTTTCATGCCGAGGTACGTGCCATACGCGGTTACGGGTGATGGATCTCCCCCGCCACCCATGGATTCGGGCAAGCCGGTGACATGCTTCGTCTCCATGGAAATGAACTCCATGTCAGCGGTTTTCATGTTCACATCTTCGGCCGTAATGTATTTGCCGCCCAGGCTGGTCACAAACTTGCCAAACCTGCGCATGAATGCTTCCGTCTTCAGTTTGGACGCGTCACCCATGATTACCGCTTTGCCACCGCCCAGATTGAGACCACTGATGGCCGCTTTGAACGTCATGCCACGCGAGAGGCGCAATACATCGGTCAGCGCTTCCTCCTCGGTGGCGTAGTTCCACATGCGGGTTCCGCCCAGGGCCGGGCCCAGCGTGGTATTGTGGATGGCAATCATGGCCCGCAGACCGGTATGCTCATCGTAACAAAATACTACCTGCTCGTGACCCATCTGCATCACTTTTCCCAAAACTCCCGTTTGCACACGTTCCAGTTCTTTGATCTCCATTTGGTGATTGTTTTAAGGTTGTATTCTCTACTTTTACAGCCTGCTTCCGCACCCGGCTTTGATGGGCACAAAATTACCAAAAAGGCCATTTTCAGTTTGTTAAATCGATTGCATTAATTTTTTAGAAGAATATTCCGCCCCACTAATTCAGCCCCCAATTATATTTCATGAAGGAACTGGCCTACCTCAATAAATACTTGAAAAAATACAAGTGGCATCTCGTGCTGGGGCTCGTGTTCGTCATCATTTCAAACTTGTTTCAGATCTATCCTGCACAGATGGTGCGGCACTCGATCGACCTGGTGGTGGACAATGCCACGACCTATCAATCGCTTCAGGGCACCGCCTCGCAAAAGGAGTTCTTTGATGTATTTGCCAACGGCATACTTGTATATGCCTTGTTGATCTTGCTCATGGCCTTGCTGCGCGGGGTGTTTCTGTACTTCGTGCGGCAAACCCTGATTGTGATGAGCCGCCTGATCGAATACGACCTGAAAAACGAAATCTTTGCACACTACCAGACATTGCCGATGAGTTTCTACAGGCGTAATAACACGGGCGACCTGATGAACCGGATCAGCGAAGATGTGGGGCGTGTGCGCATGTACCTGGGGCCTTCTATTATGTACGGGCTGCAGTTGATAACGCTTTTTGTCATGCTCATTCCCCTGATGTTTACCATCAGCCCAACCTTAACGTGGTATGCCCTCATCCCCTTACCTGTTCTGTCGATCAGTATTTTTTATGTCAACAACATTATTGACCAGCGGGCTGAGGAAATTCAAAAAAGCCAAAGCCGGCTGAGCACCTTTGTACAGGAAGCCTTCTCGGGTATACGTGTATTGAAGTCCTTCACGCGCGAAAATGAATCGCTGGAAAAATTCACCCAGGAGAGTGACATCTATAAGAAACAATCGCTGAAGTTAACGCGTGTGCAGGCGATGTTCTTCCCCATCATCATGGGGCTTATCGGCATCAGCACCATACTCACCATCTATGCCGGCAGCCGCGAAGTCATCAACGGCACACTCACGTTTGGAAACATTGCCGAATTTGTCATCTACGTGAACCTGCTTACCTGGCCGGTAACCTCGCTGGGTTGGACAAGCAGCCTGGTGAAGCGTGCCGAGGTATCGCAAAAAAGGATCAATGAGTTTTTGATGACCCGATCCGATCTCGTATCCGAAAAAAATGAAATTCACCCGATTCAGGGCAAAATCGAGTTTGATCATGTGTCATTTACCTATCCCGACACCGGCATACAGGCCGTTCGCGATGTGAGTTTTGCGCTCGAGCCAGGCGAGTCGCTGGCCATTGTGGGGGCCACGGGATCCGGAAAATCAACCATTGGCAGTCTGGTGGCCCGGTTATACGATGTCACCACAGGCGAAGTTCGCATTGACGGGCGATCGGTGAAAGACTACGATCTGGTGGCGCTGCGCAATCAAATGGGATATGTGCCACAGGATGTGTTTCTGTTTAGCGATACCCTTTACAACAACATTGCCTTCGGCCTTGACCAGCCGGTGGAAGAAAAAATCATACAAGCCGCCAAGGATGCAGATGTTTACCAGAACATCATGGGATTTCCGCAGGGATTCGGCACGCGTGTGGGCGAACGCGGCATCACGCTTTCGGGCGGGCAAAAACAGCGGGTGTCCATTGCGCGGGCGATGGTGCGTGAGCCGCGTATTTTGGTTCTGGACGATGCCCTTTCAGCCGTAGATACCAAAACAGAAAATGCGATCTTGTCCAGTCTGCGCACCATCATGAAGGGTCGCACAACGATTATCATCACCCACCGGGTGTCAGCCGCCCGTATGGCGGATAAGATTCTGGTGCTCGAGGATGGGCGCGTGGCGGAAGCCGGCAATCACGAATCGCTGCTGGCCGCTAACGGCCTGTATACCGATTTATATGAGCGGCAGATGAAAGGTGAGCCGCAGGAAGAATCCTCGGAATAATCAAAACACGTAGCGAAGCCCGATCCCGCCCTGGAAGCGACTGTACCCCGGGTCAACGAGCACATCGGTGAACCAGGCAATTTCAATAAAGGCGGAGGCTGGAATCGAGAAATAGGAATATTCAAAACCCAACACGCCCACCGGGCCGTAGGTAAAACGTTTTTCGATGAGCGTACCCGAACGTGTTTCGGAAAAAGGATTATTGGGGTCTTGGGTATAGAGATAATCGTATTTCAACGTGGTGCTCCGCCATTGCCAACCCGCGCCAACATAAACTTGAAGGCCTTTGGAAATCGCTTCGGCATCCCATTGACGCATGAACTTCGCTTCCAGGAGCCAATCTTGCGTTGCTCTGTGCGTCAGGTAGTCAATGGTTTCATCGCCAACCAAAGAAAAATTCTGGTCGATGTATTCGGGAAAAATCTCACGATAATACTTGTTGTACAGCCCGCTGGCGGCTTTGCCGCCATCCAGGGCAAACGCCAGCTTCGGGTTTGCATAGAACTTATACGTTACCGCAAAAGGGTCGCCCAACTTGAATCCAATACCCTGATACGGATATTGACTGTCGTGAAAAATCGGGCAAACAACCCGGGCTTTGTTGCGCGTCATCTTTGGAACGCGATAGCCGGTACTGACCGGGCTCTTGGTTTGAGCCACCAAATCAGGTGCCATGAGGATGAAAATGACACTGAAAACGGCCAGTTTCGAAATGCGCATTAGAGCAAATATAGGCTTTTTTGCAGTCGCAAGGGATAGCCTGCTGAAATCAGCTGACGAACGTCACGCCAGCTCTTTAAACTGCATGCGGTGCAACTGCGCATAGGGGCCGTTGGCCTCCAATAACTCCTCATGGCGACCACGTTCGCGAATCTCGCCTTTTTCCATCACAATAATCTTGTCCGCCTTCCGGATGGTCGACAGGCGATGCGCAATCACAATGGATGTACGGTGGCTCATCATTTTGTCAATGGCCTCCTGAATCATCGATTCGGTCTCGCTATCAACCGATGAGGTGGCTTCATCCAACACCAGAATCTTCGGATCGTACACCATTGCGCGGATAAATGAAATTAATTGCCGCTGCCCCACAGACAATGTGGCTCCGCGTTCCATCACGTTGTAATCGAGCCCGCCCGGCAAACGCTCAATAAACTTGCGCGCGCCCACCAGGTCAGCCGCGTGCCAGATCATCTCATCGGAAACATCAGGGCTGCCTAACGTAATGTTGTGGCGAATAGAGTCCGAAAACAAAAACACGTCTTGCAGCACCACACCGATGTGCTTGCGTAAACTGGCCAACGCATAGTCGCGCACATCAACGCCATCGACCCGAATGCTGCCGCGGTTGATGTCGTAAAACCGGTTTAACAAGTTAATGATAGACGACTTGCCGGCCCCCGTGGCTCCCACCAATGCAACTTTTTCGCCCGGACGTATGTCCAGGTTTACATCGCGCAACACATCATTCCCCTCATTGTAGGCAAACCAGACATGCTCAAATTTCACTTCGCCCTGAATTGAAGCCGGTGCATGGGTGCCACTCTTGACCGCATACTCTTCATCGTCAAGCAGGTTGATGATGCGCGAGGTGCTGACTATACCCATCTGCAACGTGTTGTAGCGGTCGGCAATCATGCGAATGGGGCGGAAGAACATCTGGATGTACATGATAAAGGCTGTAAGCGAGCCGATCGTAATACCGGTCTCCTCCGCATTGATGACCCCGCGCGCTCCGTACCACATCAGTAAACCGATGCCCATGGCGGCAATAATCTCGGCCACGGGGAAATACACTGAATAGTACAGAACCGACCGAAGATGGGCATCGCGGTGTTCCTTATTGATTTCCTGAAAGCGGGTGTACTCCCGTTTCTCCGACCCGAAGAGCTGAACCACGCTCATACCCGTGATGTGTTCCTGCACAAATGCGTTCAGGTTCGATACTGCGTTTCGTACGTCATTAAACGCCACCTTGATCTTTTCTTTGAAGACGTAGGTGGCCAGCAGCATGAAGGGGACAGTAGAAAGACTAACCAGGGACAGTCGCCAATCGGTATAGAACATAAAGGCAAGAATCACCACAATCTGCAGTAAATCTCCCGCCATAGCCGCCAATCCTTCGCTGAAGACATCGGCCAGCGTTTCTACATCCGAGACGGTGCGGGTCACCAGTCGGCCAATCGGTGTCTTGTCGAAAAATTTCAGCTTAAGATTAATGATGTGCTCATAAAGCTTGATGCGAATATCCCTAATGACATACTGCCCGATGCGCCCGGACAAATACGTGTGCACATACTGGGCAATGGCCTGAAAACCCAACAAAATGAAAAGCCATATGATAATTTCAACCATGCCGGCATAATCTCCGGAGGCGACATGATGATCCAATGTGTATTGCACCAGATAGGGACGAACCGGTGTAAGAAAACCAATGAGCAGGGTGAGCGCAACAAGCAGATAGAAACGACCTTTATAGGGTTTAACAAACTGCATCAGGCGCCTGAGCACCGACCAGTCGATGATATTACCGCTACTAACTTTCTCTTTCTCCACCTACTTTAGAAATATCTCGTTAGGGTATTTGACGCTTACGAGGTAAAGGCCCTCGGCCGGAACATTCATGCCGGCAAGTTGGCGATCGCGCCCGTCAACAATTTGCTTGAATTGATTCACCGTAATTTTTCCCGATCCCACGTCCAGCAATGTTCCCACGACAGCCCTCACCATGCCGCGTAAAAATCGGTTTGCGGTTATGGTAAAAACCCAAAGGTCGCCTTTTTGATTCCAGCGTGCTGACTTCAGGTCGCAAATAAAGTGATTTACATCCGTTTTTACCTTGCTAAAGCTTTCAAAGTCGTGCTCGCCCAACAGCAACTCAGCGGCCTGATTCATGATTTGAAAATCGAGGGGTTTAATACAGTAGAAAGCCCGGCCCACCAGCAACGGATTTTTACGTGTGGTCAGATGGTACTCGTAGGTGCGTTCGCGGGCATCGTACCGTGCGTGGGCATCGGGCTTTACCTGCCGTACTCCGCCAATGGCGATATCAGCCGGTAGAAAGGAGTTAAGTTGCTGAATCAATTTTTCGGGCTGAAATTCCTTTTCCAGATCAACATGAAAAAATTGCTGGGCGCAATGCACGCCTGTGTCGGTACGACCACTGCCGGTAATGGCTACCTTTTCGCGAAACATCTTGCTCAACCCCTCCTCTACCAGTTGTTGCACGCCCACTGCGTTACGCTGGTTTTGCCAACCGTGGTACCGCGTGCCGTTGTAACTGATTTCGAAGAAGAAGCGCATTTGAGAAGTTGGGAATTTGAGAATTTGAGAAGCTGAGGGGTCTGGTGAATCGCAAATCAGATGTTGGATATCTTAATGGCCCGTGTGTAGGAGTTAAGCAACTTACTCACCTCCTCCAGAAGGGAACCCAAGGCGTCATCTGTCGTATACTTGAGATCCCTGGAGAGAATGAAGTAATATCGGCATTCCTCTACCGATCCCTGCGATATGTTCAAAAAACGGATCTTTTCTGGCTTTGTCCGTTTCACATAGCCTTCGGCAATGTTTGCCGCAATGGAAATGGCTGCACGTCTGAACTGAGAAGTTAATCCATAAAGTTCATCTTTCGGGAACCCAGCCGTATTACGGTAAACCAACAAAACGAATTGATGTGCCCGTTGCCAAACGATTAACTCCTCAAATTTCTGAGTAGCTGCCATGCGACTTACTTCTCAATACCTCAATTTATCGAAATCTCAATTTCCCAACTTCTCATATTCTCATATTCTCATATTCTCGTAAACCACTGCCGCTCCCTGCCCCACCCCGATACACATCGTAGCCACGCCATAGCGCACGTTTTGTTTCTGCATTTCGTGCAACAGGGTGGCTGAAATTCTCACCCCGCTGCAACCGAGCGGGTGGCCGAGCGCAATGGCCCCTCCGTTGACATTTACCTTTTCAGGATCTAACTCCAGATCACGAATACAGGCCAGGGCCTGCGAAGCGAACGCCTCATTTAATTCCACCAGCCCAATATTCGCTACGCGAAGACCTGCGCGGGCAAGCGCCTTCTTCACAGCCGGCACCGGCCCCACACCCATAAAGGCCGGATCAACACCGGCCACCGTCATGCTCACCACGCGTGCCATGGGCTGTTTCTTCAATTTACCCGCCATGCTCTCGCTCACCAACAACGCGGCAGCCGCACCATCATTAAGGCCCGAGGAATTGCCAGCCGTTACGCTGCCACCTTCGCGGAATGCCGGCTTGAGCGTAGCCAGTTTTTCCAACGATGTTTCACGGGGGTATTCATCTTTCTCAAAAGCCACCACGTCTTTGCCCTTTTTCACCGGTACAGAAATGAGTTCACCGGCAAACCGATTGGCGGCATGGGCTTGGGCGTACCGCTGCTGCGATTGCAGGGCGAAAGCATCCTGGCTTTCACGCGTGATTTTCCATTTGTCGGCCACATTCTCGGCTGTTTCCCCCATGGTAAAAGGATGATACATTTTCGCCAGCGCGGGATTGGTAAAGCGCCACCCCAATGTGGTATCATACATCTCCGTTTTTCGCGCAAAGGGTTCTTCCGCCTTCGCCATCACAAACGGTGCTCGGCTCATGCTCTCCACACCACCGGCCATGTACACATCACCCTCACCGGTCATTATGCCGCGCGATGCATCCATTATCGCCTGTAGCCCTGACGCACACAACCGGTTGACGGTGACACCCCCGATGGACGTGGGTAACCCCGCCAGGAGCAAGGCCATGCGCGCCACATTGCGATTGTCTTCACCGCTTTGATTGGCCGCCCCGGCCACCACGTCTTCAATCCACTCCGGAGCAATTTCCGGGTTGCGTTTGATCAGTTCGCGCAGCGCGTGCGCCAGCAGGTCATCTGGCCGAACGGAGGCCAGCGAACCCCCATAACGGCCGATGGGCGTTCGCAAAATGTCGAGAACCAAGGCAGAACTCATGGGCACAAACGGTGTTGTTTCGTTAGTTTTGCAGCAAAAGTAACCCATTATGTGGCAACGTGTACAGACCGTTTTTCTGGTGCTTTGTGTGGCCTGCCTGCTGGTCAGTTTTTTCCTCCCCATCTGGGTGAGTGAAGACCCGACCGGGGTTTCGCGGCAACTTTACCCGCTACACTATACCGTGATTCAGGACGGTACACGCACGACTACATATTTTCCGTACGCCATCATCGCTATGCTAATGGCTGCTGCCGCAACGGTGGCCATCCTGGAGATCAGACGTTTTGATAACCGCATGACACAGATCAAACTCGGCACGCTCAACTCGCTGTTGTTGGCGGGCATCATGATTTGCATGGTGGTATTCTTCAATCAACTGGTGAATCAGTTTGGCGGAAAAAATGGTATCAGTTTGTGGGTGATTTTTGGAGCGGTGGCCTTCAACTGGCTGGCCATTCGTTTCATTCGCAGAGATGAGCGTGTGGTACGCGACTCCGATCGTATCCGGTAAAAACTATTCCGGATAACTATTGTTCTTAAATCAAAACGAGAAATATCATGGCAAAAACAATGCTCGGCCCTAACCCGGTCAACACCAACGGAGAACTTCCGGCTGTAGGCTCCACAGCTCCCGACTTCAAGCTCGTCACCAGCGACATGAAGGAAATTTCCCTGAAAGACTTTTCGGGCAAAAATGTCGTCTTGAATATCTTTCCCAGTGTGGACACCAATGTGTGCGCCACCTCCGTGCGCGAGTTCAACAAGCGGGCAGCCGGTTTGGCAAACACGGCCGTAGTCTGCGTTTCCAAAGATCTTCCGTTTGCCCTGAAGCGCTTCTGCGGAGCCGAAGGCATCGATAAAGTGACCACGGCAACCGACTTTCGAGGCGAAGGTTTTTCCCGAAACTATGGCGTTGAATTCATCGATGGCGGCTTCAAAGGGCTGTGTGCCCGCGCCATTGTGGTAGTCGATGGGCAGGGGAAAGTAAAGCATACCGAACTGGTTCCCCAGGTGGGTCAGGAGCCAAATTATGATGCCGCGCTGAAGGCACTGTAAAAAGCCTTGGCAATCACGGGGCTATCCGGTACATTTCTCTCATGAAAACCCGGATAGCCCTTCTGTTTTTTTGCGCGGGCCTACACGTCAGCTTCGCGCAGACTTCTTATCTGCTCCTGCCCGATCGCGTTTTTGACGGTGAAACGATGCACACGCGCTGGGCGGTGCTTGTGCAAGGGAACAAAATCATGGCAGCCGGTCCGCGCGAGAGCATCAAAGTTCCGAAAGAGGCCGTCACACTTACGTTTACCTATGCTACCCTCACACCGGGGCTGATCGAAGGACACTCGCATCTGTTTCTGTATCCTTACAACATTACCGACTGGGAAACCCAGGTGCTGAAGGAATCGGATGCCTACCGCACCGCCCTGGCCACCGTGCACGCCAAAAACACGTTGATGGCCGGCTTCACCACCGTGCGCGATCTGGGCACCGAAGGGGCCGGCTATGCCGATGTGGCGCTCAAGCGTGCGATCAACGAAGGTATCATTCCCGGACCCCGCATGTGGGTAGCCGGCCGCGCCATCGTATCAACCGGATCGTACGGACCAAAAGGATACGACAACGATCAGACCATCATGCTGGGGGCCGAACCGGCCGATGGCAATAGTTTGATCAAAGTCGTGCGCGATCAAATCGGCAATGGCGCAGATTTCGTAAAAGTGTATGCCGACTACCGGTGGGGAATTTATGGCGAAGATCGCCCCTCGTTTACCCTCGATGAGCTCAAGCTGGTGAACGAAGTTACGCGCAGCAGCGGTCGCGTATTGGTCTGCCATGCCAAATCCAAAGAAGCCATGATCCGGGCCATAACGGCCGGTGCCGAAACCATTGAACATGGCGACTATCTGGATGAAGAAGTAGCTCAACTGATGAAAGCGAAAGGGGTAACCTTCATGCCGACCCTGGGAGCCGTGGAATCCATTCAGCGTTACCGCGGCTGGGACAAAGGCAAAACGCCAGAGCCCCGCCTGGTAACGCAGAAAAAAAAGAGTTTCAAAATTGCTTACGAAGCCGGAGTAAAAATTGGATTGGGTGGCGATGTAGGGGTGTATCCGCACGGAGAAAATGTGTACGAGTTGGAACTGATGGTGGAGTGTGGCATGAAGCCGATTGAGGCGCTGAAAGCCGCTACTTCGGTGAACGCGCGCATCCTACACCTCGAAAATGAAATTGGTTTTGTTCGCGAAGGATTTCTGGCGGACCTGGTTGTGGTAGAGGGTGACCCCACACAAAACATCAGCCAACTGAGAAAAGTGAAGTGGGTAATGAAAGACGGTAAAGTATACCGGGATGAAATGAAGTGAAGATGCCTCTGTTCAGAATTGTTAATTTAGCCTTATGAACCGAAAGCAAGCGTTGAAAACGATGGCTACCGGTGTGGCCGGAGCCATGGCCCTTCCCACACTCGCCCGCGATCCACACCACGGCCCTGCATCTTTAAAAGGAAACATCCGCCACAGTGTTTGCCAATGGTGCTACAGCGATATGCCGCTGGAAAAACTGTGCGAGGAAGCCAAAGGGATGGGCATTACCTCCATCGATTTGCTCAATGCCAGCCAATGGAGCACGGCTGCCAAATATGGTTTGACCTGTGCCATGGCCTATGCCAACGATTGGGGGCTTGGACGTGGATTTAATAACCCGGCCGACCATGCCCAGTTGCTGAACGATTACTCGGCCAACTTACCCAAAGCTGCCGATGCCGGCCTGACCAACGTCATTTGCTTCAGTGGAAATGCCAGGGGTTTATCGTCTGCCCAGGGCCTGGAAAACTGCGCGCGGGGTTTAGAACCGGTGCTCAAGGTGGCTGCACGCTACAATATTACGGTCAGCATGGAGTTGCTGAACAGCAAGGTTGATCACAAGGATTATCAGTGCGATCATACGGCATGGGGTGTTCAGTTGTGCGAGAAACTCGGCTCCGAAAACTTCAAGTTGCTGTACGACATCTACCACATGCAGATCATGGAAGGTGATGTCATCGCCACCATCACAAAAAACATTCGTTACATCTCGCACTTCCACACGGGCGGAGTACCCGGCCGTCACGAGATTGACGAAACGCAGGAGTTGCATTACCCTGCGATTATGCGGGCCATTGTGGCAACCGGATTCAAAGGCTTTGTGGCCCAGGAGTTCATTCCTTCGCGCGGGGATAACATGAAGTCGCTGCGCGAGTCGGTTCTGATTTGTGACGTTTAAATACGAACCAGTTTTACGCGCGCATCATCGGCCTGAATACGCACTTCGGCCGAGCCGTTAGTCGTGGACACTTCGGTGCGTGTTTCGGTTCGGTTTATCACGTTAAAGTTGCCTTCCGTTGTTACCCGGGCATCGTCATGACGAATATCAAAACGGCCACCTCCCGATGTAACGGTAAGCGAAACCAGTCCATCCTGCAGATTAATGGTATACCGGCCGGCATCCGCCAAAGAGGTCTCCACTACAAAGTCTCCGTCATCGATGTTGACATCCATCGAAGCGAAGCGCGCGTTGCGAATGCGGATGTCGGCATCATCGCCATCCACCGTGAGTGAGCCGCGGCCTTCGTCCATCTGCACGTCTCCGTCATCCAACCGGAACGAGAACGAATTACCCTGACATTTTTCCAGCAGTACATCGGCATCATCCAAATCGAGCCGAATGGCTCCGTGGAGTGATGAAATCTGATAATTGCCATCATCACCATCCACGCTAAGCGACATCCCCAAGGGCAGCTCCAGCCGTATGGTGTAGCGCTCTTGATAAGAACCAAAGGCCATCGAAACGGAGCCATTGGCTCGCTCACGGATATCCAGGTTGCCGTCTTCATTGGAAATGTCGACTGAGAAAGTCTCGTCACTCCATACCCATCCCCGGGTAGTCACCAAACGGTCAATTTTGACATGCGCGGTGCTGCGGCTGGAGCCCACCACCACCACATCGGCATCGGAGCAACGCAGGCGAACCTGGCCTCCGAGGTTCACATTGAACTCTTTGTCCAAATGGAAATCCCGGTCTTTGTCATTTTGAGCCAAAACGAGAGTTGGTATCAACAGAAGGATCAGTACACACTGTTTCATGGGAAGGTTTTTTTGGTTAGACGCAAATCCGGCTGCGCAGGTTGCATGCCGTTTGATGATTTGGCTGGCGACTCTTAACTTTCGAATGGATTAATCCTAAATTATTATGTCAAAAGGCAGAGATCAAAAAAAAGAGGAGAAGAAAAAGCCCCAGAAAACCCTGAAAGAAAAGCGTGCCGAAAAAAAGGCGAAACGCGGCAATCAGGGCTGATCAACGTTAATCGGCTTACCTCGCACCGATGGCTGCCTGCGGGCGGCCATTGGTTTTTTTGGGCTACAACCGGGAGATCAATTCCACGTAAAGTGCGGTAAGGTCTTTTTCCGAACGACCGGCAATGGCAATGATTTCGTCAATGTTTACCGGTTTGAGATTATCCGGGTCGCAATCGTCTGTCAATACGGAAATGGCACAACAGGGCAGCCCCATGTGATTAGCCACAATGACCTCCGGCACGGTGCTCATACCTACGGCATCTGCGCCAATGCGCTGAAGGAATCGGTACTCGGCCCGGGTTTCCAGATTAGGTCCCATCACGGCCACATATACCCCTTCGTTGAGTTTGATCCCGCGCTCGGCCGCAATACTTTTCAACAGGGTGTTTAACTGCTTTGCATACGGCTGGCTCATGTCGGGGAAACGCAAACCGAATAACTCATGATTGGGGCCGCGCAAGGGATTGTCTGGCAATAAATTGATATGGTCATCAATGACCATGAGTTCCCCTTTGCGCCAATTGCGATTCATGTTTCCGGCCGCGTTGGAAATCAACAGATGTTCCACTCCCAGGAGATTCATCACGCGCACCGGCAAGGTGATTTGCTGAAGCGAGTAGCCTTCATAAAAATGAAATCGGCCTTGCATGGCCAACACCTTTTTACCCCGCACGTCCCCGTAAATCAACTGCCCTTTGTGGAACTCCACCGTTGAGATGGGAAAATGGGGAATCGAATTATAATTGATCGTGATCGGATTCTGAATTTCTTTCACAAACAAGTTACCCAGGCCGGTGCCGAGGATAACCCCCACCTGCGGCTCGGTGATGCCCCGCTTCCGAACAAATTCAGTAGCCTCATGGATTTGTTGTAATGTCATAGCCGGCAAATAACCGATTTTAAGTTCCTTTTACACGAATAAAAGCTCACGCAGTTGCACCCTGGCAACTGGAACCTGCCCCGGCCGTGCAGGCAAAGCAGTGCTGACTCACGGCAATCTTGCGCGACTTCAGTTCGGCAAAATCAAAATCGCGCACGTGGCCCTTCACGCGGGCATCAATACCAAGGCCGAGCATCTGATTAAAGTCGCAATCGTACAGGTTTCCCAGCCAGTCGATGGAGATGGTGTTGCGGCACATGACACCCGGCACAGCCGCGGGGTTAAACGCGTTCACCAGTTTCTCCATGTAGTCGTCATAGTTGCCGGATTCCAGGAGAAAATCCAAAAAACGACTGATTGGAATATTGGTGATGGTGAACAGGTTGTTAAAGTCGATACCAAAATGTGATTTCAATTCGAGTTTGAAATCCCGCTCCAGTTGCTTCTGATCGCCCGGCAGAAAAGCGCCCACCGGGTTGTACACCAGGTCGAGTACGAGTCCACTGCCCGGCCGTCCATAGCCCACGTCATTTAACATATTCAGTGCCCGGATCGAATCAGCAAAAACGCCCTCACCACGTTGGCGGTCCGTTTTTCCCGCGTTATAAAACGGAAGGGATGAGCACACCCTAACACCATGCTTTTTGAAAAAGGCCGGTAAATCGTGATAACGCGGATTGGCCACAATAATGGTGAGGTTGGAGCGGACGATGATTTCCGACACACCGATTCGATGAGCCTCTTCCACAAACCAGCGGAAGTGCGGATTCATTTCCGGTGCACCCCCGGTGATGTCGAGCGTCCGGATTTTGTTCTTCGCCAGGGCATTCAGGCAAAGCTCCATCGTTTCCCGGCTCATGATCTCCTGCCGATCAGGCCCGGCATCGACATGGCAATGCTTGCACACCTGGTTGCACATGTAACCAACATTGACTTGAAATATTTCCAAATCACCCGGAGTGAGCGAATCGTGGCCTGCTTCCGCTATCTTTCGATGAAACTTTGGCAATCGGCCTTCGCGAAATATTCCATTTTCGAGAATCTCGCGCTGGCGCTGCTGATCAGCCAGTTGGTGATGACGGGCGTGAAGGCTTTTAATCATGGAATACGCACGTGTGATCCTACATCGACAGCTTCTTCGCCTTGTTCATCATCATGACTCCGTGCACCAGCGATGCCCCTCCGCGGATGGCGGCTGCCACGTGAATGGCCTCCATCATGGCCTTTTCAGTTGCTCCTTTTTCCAGCGAATCCTGCGTGTACGCATCAATGCAGTAGGGGCATTGCACAGTGTGCGCCACCGCCAAGGCAATCAATGATTTCTCTCGGGCCGTTAAATCACCCCCTTTAAAAACATCGCCATACCAATCAAAGAACTTTTTCGCCAGGTTGCCCTCCCACTCGGCAATGGCGCCAAACTTTTTCAGGTCTTCGGGAGCGTAGTAGTGATGTTCCATACTGATCATTTTTAGTTTTGGAAGAAAAATCGTTTATACTAGCATCAGAAGTTGGGCGACAAAAGGTACTTCGAGTAGAAATCGTCAATCACCTTAACCGCATCTTCCGGCTTGTCTACTATTGTAAACAGGTCGAGGTCTTCGGGGCTGACCATTTTTTCGTTCACCAACACTTTCGTGATCCACCCAATCAGATCGGCCCAGAATTCCTTACCCACCAGCACAATGGGAAAGCGTCCGATCTTTTTCGTCTGGATCAGGGTCAGGGCCTCACTTAATTCATCCAACGTGCCAAACCCACCGGGCATCACAATAAAACCCTGGGAGTATTTGACAAACATCACCTTGCGAACAAAAAAGTAGTCGAACGTGATCAGCTTGTCGGGATCGATGTAGATGTTGCCTTTTTGTTCAAAGGGCAGAAAGATGTTAAGGCCAACGGATTTTCCGCCTGCCCGGTTGGCCCCTTTATTACCAGCCTCCATAATACCCGGTCCGCCACCGGTGATTACACCATACCCATGTTGTACCAACTGATACGCAATCTCCTCGGCCTGGATGTAGTAGGGGTGATCGGGTTTTGTGCGGGCCGAACCAAATATGGTTACACAGGGGCCAATCTTCGCGAGTTTCTCAAAGCCTTCCACAAACTCGCTCATGACTTTAAAAATCACCCAGGAATCTGCGCTCTTGATTTCGGCCCAATCCTTATCCTTAAACGCCTTGCGGATGCGGTGCTCCTCTTCCAGCGCTTCCTGCAAATTCTTTCCCTTGTTATTGTTCATACATGGCGATTGATCTGGCCAACAAACTTCGAAAGTAGTAAATCTAAAATCATTTGCCGGCAAGCAACAGGTGAAGGGCACTCTCCAGCGTGGCAAACTGATAGGTAAAGCCCGTTTTGACGATCTTTTCATTTGAAACCCGGTTGCCGAAAACAACCATGTTAGCCATCTCACCCAGCATGGCTTTAAGTATAAAGGCTGGCACCGCGGGCAACCAAAGCGGCCGTTTCAATTCGCGGGCAATGGCGTGCGTCATTTGCCGATTGGTCACCGGGTTAGGACCCACAGCATTGTAGGCTCCTGTTAGCCGGTGCTCCAAGGCATGAATGAACATGGCGCAGAGATCATCGATATGAATCCAACTCATATACTGCTGGCCGGATGCCAGCGGTGCACCAACACCCCACTTCACCGGGCGCATCAATTGTGGTAGTGCACCTCCGTGCTTGCTTAATATGATTCCAATACGCAACCGCGACACAGGTTGGGCTATTTTTTGCACTTCGTCTTCCCAGGCGCGGGTCACATCGGCTAAAAAATCGGTTCCGGGCCCGCTCTCCTCGGTGAACCACTCAGCGCCCGGTGCGAAACCATAATACCCAACAGCCGAAGCACACGCCACGGCTTGCACGTTGTTGGGCACGTCAACAAGCGCCTTCGCCAGCAAGCGGGTGGAGAGTACACGACTATCCAGGATTTCCTTTTTTCGCGAGGGCGTCCATCGTTGGTCAGCTACTCCGGCTCCCGCGAGGTGAATGATAAAGTCAGTATGCGTAAAGGCATCCGGGTCGAAGGTGTTGCGCGCAAGGTCCCACGAGTAGGTTTTTACAGGCAACTCCCGTGCGGTACGGCCCAGGTGGCAAATCTGGTAGCCTTTTTGCTGAAGTAGTTCGGTGAGCCGTGAACCGACCAGTCCACTGCCACCGGTAATAAGCACTCGTTTTGCCATTAAGTCGTAGTTTTGAAGCACTAAACTAACAAGACCATGAGCCTGAAAGTTGGATTGCTCGTTGTAATTTTTTCCCGACTGCACGTGTGTGAGGCGCAGACCGTTACATCTACTGCCCAAACGATGCGGATCAAAGGTGAAGAAGCACGTGGTTTTGGTGTGACCCTCGAGGGCAAAAAAGATGACATTGCCTCAGCCTGGGGAAAATTTGTAAAGGAATTGGGGAAGAATCGCAGCGGAGCTGACTATACCAGCATCACCGAAGTGGTTATAAATGGTACTTCGTACACCAAGGGAACACTATACGTGAAAGCCGAGGGAAACGACCAAAAAGCCACGGCCTGGATTGGCCTGAAGGATACCGAGTGGAACGAAAGCGATGTTAATGCCGTGTTGAAAGAGCTCGAAAAAGTGGCTTATCGATTTGGTGTTAAGTATTACCGCGACAAAATCCAGGTGCAAATTGACGAAGCCCAGCGCGCACTGGATGCCACGGGAAAACAACAGCAGCGACTGGTGGGGCAAAACAAGGATCTTGCCCTACGCCTGAATAACAACGATCAGGAACGCCTGGCGCTGGAGAAATCGCTGGAGAACAACAAACTGGAGAATGCCGCTTTGAAAGTTCGCCTCGAAAACAACAAAAAGTCGCAGGACTCCGTGGCGCAGGCGTCTACACGCATCAAGGAAGTGCTCAACTCACACAAAGAGCGGCAGCGGAAGGTTAATTAGTAATGTCAGGCTTCTGGTTCTTAACGTCCTCCAAAAATCGCCAAGAAGAGTTTGGCGTGTAATCCCACCGCATCAATTGCGTATTGTAGTAAAAATCATCGTTTGGCACATCTACATAGTTCCGGTTCCCCAGGTACTTTTTTACATTTCCTTTGGTGGCCATCTGCTCAAACAACTGATGCGACCGGGTATTCATTTCTTCGCGCGTTAGCCGTGGCGTGTGGTAAAGCAAATTAATAAACATCAGGCTGTCCTGTTCGTTGCACCGAAAATAACCACCAAGCCCCTGGTAATGCTCGTAAAGTGAAGAGAGGTCGCGGTGCTCGAAGAAAAAAAAGTGGGCGGTATCGGTGCGTTGGTAAAACTTTAACGATGCGCTGGTCAGCTGAATAAAATTCTCATAGAATGCCTTATTCTCAGGCTGGATGCGCTGTTCGTATTGGATGTGGTCAGGCTTTTTTATAACAAAGGGCGCCACTTGCATCAGGCGCTTTTCATATTCTGCCGATGTAAGCACCTCTTTTGCATCGAAATTTGAAGAGCAGGAAGCAAAAAAGAAGATCAAAAGGATTAGGCTACGCATCGTAAGTTCTGTGACTTGAGATATTAAATTAATGAAAAAGCCTGCGATTACTCGCAGGCCTTTTAGGTTTCCAAGAATCGAATTAATACACTGCGTTAATTGGATCGTAGTTGATCCACCCAGCCGCATACGACCAACCTGCATCAGCAGCTGTGCCAAATGCACCGCGGTAGGCTACCGTTTCAAAACCACTTCCAGGACTAACAAAGCCAGTTAATCCCGGGCTGCTGGCAACCTGAAAAGGGTTAAAACCAAGTCCATTCAGTGTGTATACATTGTTTGATGCTACATCCGAAGGACTCTTGGCGGTGAAGGCGCCAAAAACATCGGTCAGCAATGCCGTGGTGTTATTGTCATTTGTGAAGCTACCGGGCACCGCGGAACCTCCGGACACAGCCGTCAGCGTACCGTGTCCGATGATGAGATTGTCGTCAACAAGGGCATTGGCGCCTGAAGCATTCCAACGTACACCGGTGGTAAATCCGGTGATTATTGAATTATACACCTTCGTGCTGGAAGACGTGTTAATTTCCAAAGCAGCTTGATAGAATCCATTAATCTGGTTCACGGCACGGAACAGGCGAGGGCCCAGAACGGTGATATTAGAGAACTCCGGAGCCGAATGGCGCTTGGCGAAGCCACCGGGCACATCTGGCAATGCCGCAACATCCGTAGTGTTATTGCTAGAAGTCTCAAATGCACGGGAGCCTGAAAAGTCAGCCTGAAGGGGATCTCTTACGATCAGCCCGAACTGTACCTTACCAATGTAACCACGGTCCGTATCAAAGTCATCGTCAAGTGTATATTGAGCGATGAGGTACTTATGGTTAACGGTGCCGCCAAACCACTCGTAAGCATCATCGTTTGCGTAAGAAACCTGGATGTGCTCTATTTTAGTGCCAGAACCCACTGAACCCATAGTTAAGCTGTTCAATTCGTTATCCTGGGAAAGAGGAATACCGGCAAACTCAATCCGAACAAACTCCATGGTGCCTGAATTGTCATTCTCAACTGGTGCATTGGTTCCATGACCGTAGGTGCCATTATCGTTCCCTGAAGCTGTGATACCCTCAATAGCAGAGTTTGCATTGCCGTTGGTGTACGCGCGGCCGCAAATGACCACGCCACCCCAGTCACCGCGATTACGGAAGCCTTGGTCTGCCGAAGAAGTCATGACAATCGGGTTGCTAGCAGTGCCCCGTGCGTCAATTTTACCCCCGCGGTTAATTACCAACGTGCCTTGTGTTGCTTTGTCACCGAATACTTTCGTGCCAGCCGGAATTGTAAGTGTTGCGCCACTCTGAACATACACCTTTCCCTTAAGCAAATACCGCTTAGTCGCATCCAAGGTGGTATTCGCGGTGATGTTACCTTCAATCGTCAGATCAAATTTTGAATCATCCGTGGGAGGTTGCGGATCGTCACTGTTATCACAAGAAGACAGAGTCGTTACCAGCATAACGGACAACAGGAGACTGAATAGTCTGCCCAGCAGTTTAATGTTCATAGCGTAGTTGTTTTTTTACGCCCCAAAAGTAGGCGGACCGCTTCAGTGAAAGATTAATTCAGTGTTAGCAAATCGTTACGTTGGCAATTTTACAGCCGCAGGGCGATGCCTAAAGTAACATATTGTCCAAACCGCGTGCTCCTGATTGTGCGATCTGAGTCAGGACTAGTCACGCTGTTATCGAGGTTTGCATCCTCACGGAAATAGGCTTCGGCATTGAGTAAGTCACTAATACCAAGGCGTAATTCAGTTTTCTCAGTCAAACGCTTTGCAATGGTGAGATCAATTACATGGCGGGGCATTTCCCACTGAGTCGGGAATTCGCGATCGCCCACGAAGGCGATGCGCTTACCAAAAACGTTGTATTGAGTGCTTACCTGCCATCCACTCTTGTCATTCTGGTAGTAAAGGCCTGCATTGATAATGTAAGGCGACTGTCCCTGCATCGGGCGCTTAGCCGCTTCAGTTAAGGTGACTTGATCGCCTAAATCAATTTCGCTCCAAATGGCAGCGGCATTGAAAATTACTGACAAGTTGTTTAAAAAGGCTGAACTTGAGGTATAAGCCACTGCTTTTCGAACTTCAACCTCCACACCGGCTGTTTGGGCCATAGCCGCATTCTGGAAAAACTGGATGGGGTTGTTTGCTCCCGTTACAATTCGGGTCTCAATCGGATTGGTGAAATGTTTGTAGAAAACTCCGGCCGAAACAAAATCTGAAGGCGTGGGGTAGTATTCGTAGCGGAGGTCCACATTGTGAATATCGGCTACCTTCAAATCTGAATTGCCCACAATATCAGCTTGAGCATCGAAATCATAAAACGAAAAAGGCGCTAATTCGCGGAACTCGGGCCGGTTAACCGTTTTGCTGTAAGCCAAACGCACCAACTGTGTGGTATTGATGTTATACGATACGTTCAAAAAAGGTAAGATTGAGGTGAGCGGATAATCTACAGTTGCACCGCCAACACCGGGGGCTGTTTTGAGATTGATGTCGTTATACTCAACACGAACACCGGGTACAATTCTGAATTTTTCAGACACTGGAAGCGTGGCCATGGCATAACCGGCTACCAACAAATTATTGGCGTCATACGAATCGGTAATGTTGGTGTTTTCGGCTACGGAGAAACCGTTATTAACATCAATGTTCTCCGGTACAAATACCTGATCGATGGACTGCTGGAAGACGGTGTTAGGAACAAATCCGCGCTGTACAAATCCGATTTGCCTTGCAGCAAAGTTTCGATCCTTATATTCAGCCCAGTAGCCGGTCTTCAGTTCAAACGCCTCTCTATCATTAGCCTCCCCAAGCTTGATGCCGATATCAAGCCTATTGGTGATATTAAACTCAGTCAAGTCCTGGTAAAAGCGGGCGGCATTTGCTGGGTTGGCCGCATTAGTAGGCACAAACAACTCGAAGGGCGCTTCCGATCCTGTGTTTTTCCGGTAGCTGTAACGCTTCCAATCGGGTTCATTTCGGTTTGCGTTCGTGTATCCTGCCAGCCAGTTGACCGATACACGATCATCATTGAATTTATGTTCACCCTCCACTTGACCGGTGTAAATCGCACGGCCGATATACCGGAACGAACCGTTCTGCACATCCTGCCCTTTATCGATATCCTGGCCGGTTCGGAATGTAGTAATGTTTGAACCAATGCGGGTGTACATATTTCTGAATTCGATCTTACCGGATCCCACGCGCATCATCCAATTGCTAAGTAGTCCCAAGCGTACTTGGTTAGTATTGTTATCGTCTTCGAATGCAAAAAACGGGCGGCCAACGCCATTTGAGTAATTGCTATAGCGGTCAAAATCAACCGTATTACGCATCCAAACGTTGCTGTAACTGATTGAATTAATGGAGTTGATTTCCTTTCCAGCCACCCGAAACTTTCGGCCCAGATCAACGCTGAAACGGAGATCCGGTATGGCTGTACGGGTGGTTGACCCCCAAGAGTTCTTAAAGGCAAGGCTTTGCTGTTTAAGTGAGGCCGGATTGGATGACAGTTGGTTATAGTTTGAAGGTGCTCCAGCGGGTAGAGCGCGAAAACCGTTATCAAAGCCCAGGAATTCAGTGGGTGCAGTCTCCTGCGAATTAAAATCACGGAACGTAGTGTTGGCGCGAAAACCTGTCGAAAATGAAATGTTTGTGAAATTCTCATCCACGGTGCTACGGGTGTTTACGCGCACGATTGATCCCGCAAATTCTCCCGGCAATTCTGCGGAACCCGACTTATACACCAACATGCGATCGAGCAAGCCGCTGGGAATGATATCAAATGAAAAGGCGCGAGTGTCCGTTTCCGTGCTCGGGGCTAATACTCCGTTAAGAATGATCGAACTGTACCGGCTGCTGAGCCCTCGAACCACCACGAAACGATTGTCAACTAAAGTAACACCGGGCACTCTTCGCACCACTTGAGCCGCATCCCGATCCTGCGATCTTGAGATCTGCTCGGCTGTTATTCCGGTGACCACGAGTTTACTTTCTTTAATCGCATTCAGAAGCGATACGTCTGTGCTGATTTCGCGGCTGGCCTGCACCACCACTTCCGCCAGTTCGGCAATGTCCTCCACCAGCGAAATGGTAAGGGTTGTTTTCTTGCCGCTTTCGACCACTACATCCGGAACCACTTGCGTCTTGTACGTGACAAACGACACGACAATATTGTATACTCCCGGCTTAACGTTCAGGATATCGAATTTACCATCGGGGTCAGTTGCTGAACCAACGGCTGTACCTTCAATCACCACGTTGGCGCCAACAATGGTCTCGTTGCTTTTGGCATCCACTACCGTACCAGAAATGGTGCCGTTTTGCGCCCAACCGGTAACGGAGGTGACCAGAAGAATGGCAAAAAGCAGGAATTGACGAGTCATGGGGTGTTTTCGTTTCGGGCGCAAAGGTGCCACCGCCATATTACCCCCGCGGGTCGGGTTTATTACGAAATTGTTAAGCGGTATGCCCTAACGGGCGTGTGCCCATTCATCGTAATATTACGATCAGCTAAAATAGCCGAAAAAATAAATTTCTTGGTTAAGCAAATGTTACTGCGATAAACTTCCGTTAATCGCATGATAACAGAACTTCCTTGCGTTTAGCGCGAGATGGGCACTTTCTGCAACAATACTTTGATGATGTCCGTGGTTTTCACATTGTCGGCTTCTGCCTCGTAGTTGAGCAAAATCCGGTGGTTCATCACATCGGCCGCCACCTCTTTAATGTCCTCCGGCAGCACGTACTCACGGCCTTCGAGGAAGGCTTGCGCCTTGGCGGCCAGGTTCAGGTTAATGCTGGCGCGGGGCGAGGCGCCAAACTGAATATACTGCGCCTCCTTTTCCAACTTATATTCTAACGGTCTGCGAGTAGCCGTAACCAGCTCTATTATATACCGCTCCAGCGATTCCGAAATTTTGACCTGGTTAACGGCATCCCGGATAGCAAAGATATCCTGCTTGGTGAGCACGGGCTTTACTTCATAGCTGAACTGCATGTTGGAAATCCTGCGCATAATCTCAAGCTCCTGCTCTTTGGTGGGGTAGCTGACCGAAACCTTCATCATAAAGCGGTCCACCTGCGCCTCGGGCAGCGGGTATGTTCCCTCTTGCTCAACCGGGTTTTGGGTAGCCAGCACCAAAAACGGCCGATCCAGTTGAAACGAAGTTTCACCAATGGTTACTTGCTTTTCCTGCATGGCCTCCAGCAAAGCCGACTGTACCTTGGCGGGAGACCGGTTGATTTCATCCGCCAGAATGATGTTGGCGAAAATAGGGCCCTTCTTCACTTCAAACTTGCCCTCTTTCTGATTGTAAATCATGGTGCCCACCAAATCGGCCGGCAGCAAATCGGGCGTGAACTGAATACGTTGAAAATCCAGGTGCAACACGCGCGCCACCGTGGAAATGGTAAGCGTTTTGGCCAAACCCGGCACACCTTCGAGCAGAATATGGCTATTGGTAAAAAGTCCGATCAGCAGGCGTTGTACCATATACTCCTGCCCCACCACCACTTTGCCCACCTCGCCAATGGCCTGCTGAATTTTCTGCTTGTACTCCTGATGAAGTTCGGTTGCCTCTGTCATAATCCGGTCAATTGCCAAATGTAAAGGGCAAACATAACGCTTTGGCTGTACATTTTTGACGGGCGGCCGGGTGGTGTAGCTCTCCTGCCGTTTTGTACGTTGGTCAAATGATTCGGGTGGGTTCTATGATGCTCTTTCTGCTGGTGGCACAGGCAGCCTCTGGCCAGCTCAGCCGCTACGAATCGGTCAACCTGCCGGTGATCTACCTCAACGTGCTGGCCGAAAAGGTGAATGCCGTCAGTCACACGTCCATGCAGGTCAACGAATTCAACCAACGCTCCTCCGGCTATCGCTCCGATCGGCTGATGGTGCGCTATACCAGCGACTGATCCGCTCAGGACGAAGCCGACTACCAGGCTGCCTTGAAGGTAGCTGCTGCTCCGCTGAAGTAAAAGTTCACAGCGTTGACCGAGGCTTATCAGCGCCCGGATGACCAAACACGCCAGTTGAAAATATATGCCGAGCTGGAAGAATTCCGAAAAATTCAAAATACTATTGAAAGCCAGAAGCCCGAGGGGAAAACGAATGGCGACCAGGGCATAGCCAAGGCCTATGAGGTTTGTAGGCAAAATTGGATCAAAGGCGGCAACAATCGCATCACCCTGGCTACCGATGGCGAATTTTCGGTAACGCCTCAGACACAGGCGCTCATCAAATCATCGGCCGAGCAAGAAATGTTTCTCAGCATTTTTTCCTTTGCCAAGAATTCCAATTCACTTGATGGGCTCAAACGCCTGGCGCAAGCCGGGAAAGGAAATTTTGAAACCATTACGTACTCCAACATCGATGTGAAATTGATGAGTGAAGCGCAGGGCAAGAAAAATTAAAAGAAGTCCGTCTTACTTCGTAAACGTCATCTTGAAGTAGATCAGCAAAAGGCTGAGCAAGCCAATAATGGCATTGGCCACAATTACCGGCCACAACATCAGCGCTACGGCATACACCATCCACACCACCGTGCTCAACAACACAATCAGCAGCATGGTCATGCTCAGGTCACCCGCACTGCGCGTACGCCAGGTCTTATACACTTGCGGAATAAAGGTGATGCTGGTCAGGAAACTGCCGAAGTAGCCGATCAATTCAACGAGGTTGTTATCCATATCAATTAAATAAGATGAGTTCGACTCCGCGCGGATTATTGAGATACGAGTTTACAACATTTTGCACGATGCGGTTTTCACGCGAAGGCCGCACCCATTGGCGGGCAGATTCCACATCTTGAAGGGCAGTCTGCTCATCTACAAAACCAAAACCCACATAGCTGCCTTTCTCCACCAGCACCACCGACTTCTCGTTCGACTGGCGGCCCTTGCCGATCATGGCCACGGTGGGTCCCTCTTCCAGAAAAGAACTCACCGCACTTTCCAACCGCTTGTTGTACTTCTTCACACTCTCCACACCCTGGCAAGCTCCCTTGCAGGTGCCCGACTGATGACTGAAGCAAAGGCCTTTCGCCAGTTGCAACCCGGAAAGCTTCGGGCAGAGCTCGTACTCCTTTACCTTCTCCCACAAAAAACTCCATGCTTCGGCTTTGTTGGTAAAGGTGATCAGCGGTTGCGATCCCCGCACCACCTGATTCACCACAAAACGCTGATAGCCGTTGCGGTCTTCATACCGGAAAACACCCCACTCCTCAGTCTTGTATTTCTGGGCCAGGTTATACTTGGGCCAGAGTCTCCGAATCTCCTGAGCCTCCAGGATGAGGGCAATCAACTCACTGCCGGTTAACTCCCAGGTGATGCGGCAGATTTCATTGCGGATGTTGCTGCGGTTCCACTCCCGTGCTTCACCGGTAAAATGCCCGGCAATTCTTTTTTTGATGTTGATGGCCTTACCCACATAAATCACTTCGCCCCTTTGGTTATGAAAATAGTATACGCCAGCCTTGGCCGGCAGCCGGTCGAAATCACCTTTCGGCAGGTTGGGGGGCAAAATGGTCTCGCCCGAATTTCGTTTCAACGCCTGGGCAATCACACCGGTTTTGTCGCGCCTCAGCAACTCATGAAAAATCCGGGCTGTCGCTTGTGCATCCCCGCCCGCGCGGTGGCGGTTGATGATTCGAATGCCGAGGCTCTCGGCCAAACGCCCGAGACTATACGACTCCAGGCCGGGAATGATTTTACGGCTAAGGCGGACGGTGCAAAGCTTTTTGGCCGCGAAAGGCAAACCGGCTTCTTCAAATTCCTTTTTAAGAAAGCTATAGTCGAAATGCGCATTGTGCGCCACAAACACGCGGTCTTTAAGGCGGTCCAATACCTGTTGCGCTACCTGATCGAAGGCAGGGGCCTCTTCCACCATTTGCGTGGTAATGCCGGTGAGGCCCGTGATGTAATGGGGTATTTTACGTCCGGGGTTGATTAAGGTGTGAAACTCGCCCGTGATCTGGACACCATCGTGGTGATAAATGGCGATTTCCGTTACGCGGTGATGGTCGGCATAGCCGCCTGTAGTCTCAATATCAACGATGGCGTACACGTGTCAAAAGTAGTTTATTCAAATGCAAAACCATCTCAAAAAGATTGCTTTACTTTAAAGCAATGAACGGCATTATCCGATTTTTTCTCTCCGGTGTAGGGGTCATCCTGACAGCCTATCTGCTGCCGGGTGTGCATGTAACCGACTACTGGACGGCCTTACTGGCCGCGGTGTTGATCACCCTCGCCAATATTTTTGTGAAACCCATTCTGGTTGTTTTTACCATACCGATCACCGTGGTGACGCTCGGCCTTTTTCTGTTGGTGATCAACGCCCTCATGGTGCTGCTGGTAGACCATTTCGTAGACGGCTTTCAGGTTGATGGGTTTTGGTGGGCGCTGGCGTTCAGCGTCATCCTGTCGGTGTTCAACAGTTTGTTTACCGATTTGACCAAAAGCAAAAAAGACTAGCCTACCGTTGAGAATTCAGGTTGAATGTTTCACAAGACGAAATCATCAGCAAATCAAAAAAGTAAGGCGTCTGACGGCTCGTTCACTTCAGTCATGAGCCGTCTGACGCCTGTTTTAGCTTCGACCTGATGCACAACCTCGACTCCATTCGTCTCAACTTCAGTGCCGACAGCCTGTGGGGTCTTAACATCATTTTGGCGGTCATCATGTTCGGCATTGCGCTGGAACTTACCGTGGATGACTTTCGGAGATTAAAAGACAACCCGCGTGCTTCTGTGGTGGGTGTGTTGGCTCAGTTCCTATTGCTGCCGGCCTTCACCTTTCTGCTGGTGTACATCCTTCGCCCGCACCCGAGCCTTGCCTTGGGCATGTTTCTGGTAGCCGCCTGCCCGGGTGGCAACATCAGCAACTTCTTGACGCACCTCGCGCGCGGCAACACGGCCCTTAGTGTAAGCCTGACAGCCGTGGGCACGGTGCTGGCCATCTTCACTACTCCGCTCAACCTCAGCCTCTGGGCTTCACTTTATCCACCCACGTCCGGGTTACTTAAGGAAATTTCGCTCGATGCGTGGAACATGATTGAAACGATCATCACACTGGCGGGCATTCCGCTGGTGCTGGGCATGCTCGTGCGACATTACCTGCCGCGTGCGGCCCAGGTGGTGGCAAAAGGCGTAAAGCCGGTATCCATCTTTGTGTTCATCGGCTTTGTGGTCGTAGCGTTTGGCAACAATTACGGTCACTTCACCGAACACATCGGCAAGGTGGCCGTGTTGGTGCTGTTGCACAATGCGCTGGCACTGGCCACCGGGTTTTATGCTGCGCGGCTGGCCGGCCTACAGTTCGCTGATCAGAAAACCATCGCCATTGAAACCGGCATTCAAAACTCAGGCCTCGGGCTTATCCTCATTTTCCGCTTTTTCGATGGGCTGGGCGGCATGGCCATCGTGGCCGCATGGTGGGGCATCTGGCACATCATAGCAGGGCTCTCACTCGCATTGGTGTGGAGTCGCTGGAAAACGGCCACGTCCATCGCCCGATGATTCAGCGGATCTTTTATGTGGTGTTGCGTACCTATGTGTGGGTAGGGCTGCATTTCTACTTCCGTCAATTGCGCGTAACCGGAACGCAACATATTCCAAAAGGTGCAGTGCTGTTTGCTGCCAATCATCAAAATGCATTTCTGGATGCGCTGCTGATCGTGTGCAGCAGCAAACGATACACGCACTTTCTCACGCGGGCCGATATTTTCAGAAATAACTGGGTAAAAAAACTACTGGGCCTCATCAACCTCATTCCCATTTACCGCATCCGCGATGGCTGGCAATCCCTGGGCGAAAACCAAACAACCTTTGATCGTTGCACGGATATCTTGTTGCAAGGCGAGGCACTCGTCATTTTCCCGGAAGGCAACCACGGGTGGAAGCGTCAACTGCGGCCCTTGAGCAAAGGCTTTACGCGTGCCCTGCAGGGTGCGTTGGAGCAACAACCACAACAACCTGTACACGTGGTGCCGGTGGGCATTAACTACACCGCCCATGAGCCGTTTCGCACGTCCGTACACGTGGTGTATGGCCCCAACTTTACAGCCAATGAGATTTACCGACCCAACGACCCGGCCAGTGCCCTGGCCTTGCGCGAACACCTGACCCAGCGGATGCAGCCGTTGATTACACACATACCCGAGCAACACTACGAACCGGTATATGCTGCGCTGGAGGCAACGCGACCTGACTACCTCGACCCGATCGCTTTGAATGAGCAGGTCGCCCGGTTGATTGGCAGCCCAGCGCCAACCGCACGCCCGCAACCAACCCCAACGATACACCTCAGCTACCGGCTATGGCGGCTGGTTCACTTTGCTCCACTGCTCCTCTGGACGAACATTCGCAGCAAAATCAAAGATCCTGTCTTTGCTGCTTCCGTCAAGTTCGCCTTCGGCATTTTTGCCGTGCCCGCCTGGCAAGGTTCATTGTCAATCGTGTTAGCCGTTACGATCGGGCCATGGCCGGCCTTGCTCTTTTTCATTCTTCTTCTGGTCTGGACCTATTCACTCCCACGCGCATGAGTTCGAAGACCAAAGAATGCCCCGGTTGTGCCATGGATGTTGATGATGACGCCACCGCATGTCCCATTTGCGGCTACGAATTTCCCGAACGACCGCGGTGGATCATCTGGCTGGCTGTGGTCCTGCTGGTAGCGATTTTGTGGTTGTGGATTTTCTAAATCAAGCGGGCTACCATAGCTATTCCTTTTTTATCTTTGGCACCTGCCCATGACGCGCCAAGAAGCCAAACTGCAAATCCAAAAACTGGTAGATCGCTACCATGAACACCGAGAGCAATACTTGGCGGCAGATTACAACGAAGCCAAAACACGCCAGGATTTTATCAACCCGCTCTTTAAAGCCCTCGGCTGGGACATCGACAACGAACGGGGAGATAGCGAAGCCTACCGCGAAGTAATCTACGAAGACAAAGTGCTGGTACGCGGCCAGCAAAAAGCCCCCGACTACGGCTTTCGCCTGCAAGGCAGTGGCAAAGCCCGCCTGTTTTATGTGGAAGCCAAAAAACCTTCCGTTAAACCACCTTTAAAACTCAATCGCGAAGCCGCCTATCAACTCAGGCGCTACGGCAGCAGCGCGCAGGTGCCACTGTCTATCCTCACCAACTTCGAAGATTTTATGGTGTACGACTGCACCCGCGTGCCCAACCAAAACGACAGCGCCAGCGTGGCCCGCATCAAACACCTGACGTACGACCGGTATGTAGCTGAGTTTGACTTTCTCTACGATACCTTCTCGCACGAGGCTGTTACCCGCGGCCGCTTCGACAAGTTTGTGCAGAGCGATGCTGTAAAAAAAGGCAAAGACACGCTGGACAAACGCTTTGTACAAAGTCTGGACGAGTGGCGATTATACCTGGCCAAAAGCATTGCCACCAGCAACAAAAAAATTGACGATGAGCAACTCAACTATGCCGTGCAACTGCTCATCGATCGGCTCATTTTCTTACGCTTCTGCGAAGACCGGGCCGTAGAACCTTACGGCCAGTTAAAACAAGAAACCACCAAAGGCGATCTGTACAAAAATCTGTTTGGCCTCTTCAAAAAGGCCGATGCCAAGTATAACTCGGGCCTCTTCGATTTTAAGAAAGATACCATTACGCCCGCGCTCAAGGTAGATAACAAAGTCATCCGCAATATTGTGGAAGACTTGTATTACCCCAACTGCAACTACGAGTTTTCGGTGATGCCCGTAGAAATTCTGGGCAATGCCTACGAACAGTTTCTCGGCAAAATTATTCGCATTACCCCCGCGCGCAGCGTAAAAATTGACGAAAAACCCGAGGTGCGCAAAGCCGGTGGCATGTACTATACGCCTCAGTACATCGTCAACTATATTGTAGAACAAACCGTAGGCAAGTTGATTACGGGCAAAACGCCCAACCAAATCAGCGAGCTGAAAATTGTAGACCCTGCCTGCGGCAGCGGTTCGTTTTTGCTGGGCGCATTTGAATATCTGCTCAACTATCACAGCCAATGGTATCACCAAAACCCAACCGCAACACGCAAAGGCGGTGAGGTGCTCACCCCGCAAGGCACACTCACCACCAGGGAGAAGAAACGCATCTTGCTCAACAACATTTACGGAGTGGATATTGATGCCAACGCGGTGGAGGTAACCAAACTCAGTTTACTGCTTAAGTGCATGGAAGGCGAAACCGAAGCCAGCATACAACAGCAGCTTTCCATGTTTCACGAGCGCGTACTGCCCGACTTGGACAACAACATTAAAGACGGCAACAGTTTAGTTGATACAGACTTTTACGACAACCAAATCGACTACGGTTTTGAGCGCAAGATCAAACCCTTTAGCTGGCAAAAAGGTTTTCCACCAGTATTTAAGCAAGGTGGTTTTGATGCCGTAATTGGCAACCCGCCTTATGTGCGGCATGAATTGCTGATTGATTTTAAAGAGTACTTTGAAGGCCACTACCGCGTGTTTCATGGCATGGCCGATTTGTACAGTTACTTTTTTGAGCGCGGCATTCAGTTGCTCAATGACTCCGGTTTGTTCGGTATTATTGTAGCCAACAAATGGATGCGGGCCAACTATGGCGAGCCGCTGCGCAAGTGGTTGAAAGAGCAAAGCATTTACCAAATCATCGACTTTGGCGATTTGCCCGTGTTTCAATCAGCCACCACGTACCCGCTGATTTTAATTGCCGGAAAATCTAACAAGGCCAACTCGCATTTTGATTTTGTAAACGTAAACACGCTGGAGTTCTCTAACCTGGGCAGCTATCTGCAAGATCGGTTTACGCGGGCCGGCAAAGATTCACTAACGGCCGAAGGCTGGAACCTCGCCTCCGATGCAGAACAAAAACTGTTGAACAAGCTGGCCAAAACCGGTGTGCCACTGGGCGAGTATGTAAAAGGAAAAATTTACTACGGCATTAAGACTGGCTTGAACGAGGCCTTTGTGATTGACGAAGCCACACGCAAGGCGTTGATCAAAGAAGACAAAAGGAGCGCGGAGTTGATCAAACCCTTTTTAGCCGGGCGCGATATAAAACGATACCAGCAACCACATAGCGAGAGCTCGTTGATTTTAATTCCAAGCGGCTTTACAAACAAGGTTGGGAAAAATCCAAAGAGTTCTTGGTTGTGGTTCTCAGCCGCATATCCTGCAATAGCCAATCATCTAAAGAAATTTGATGTAAAAGCTAAAAAACGATATGACCAAGGCGATTATTGGTGGGAGCTCAGGCCTTGCGACTACTACACTGAATTCGAAAAACCAAAAATCATTATTCCGGCAATTGTTAAGAATGCTTCGTATGCTTGGGATGAAAATAAGATCTACTCGAATGATAAAACATCAATCATCCCAACTACAGAGAAGTATTTGCTGGCTATTCTCAATTCCAAAGCTTGCGACTATTTTCTGAAGTCGATTGCTTCTACAAAGCAAGGTGGATATTTTGAGTACAAGCCGATGTACATCGAAAAGCTGCCGATTCCCCAACCAAAAGACAAATCCGCCATCAACGAACTTGTAACCACACTGCTTGCGTTGAACGCAGAGTCACTTGGTGAGAGCTTGCCAGCGAACCTCCAACAACTCCAAAACCGCATCGCGCACACCGAAGAAAAAATAGATGAGCTCGTGTACGAGTTGTATCAACTTACCCCGGAAGAAATTAAGCTGGTGGAGGCAGCCACGCATGAGTAAGGCCACCCAACTGCAAGAAGCATTAGACCATGCCGAGGCCAACGTGCAACACATGGCCACCTGGAGCCAGCGGCAGTTGGCCGAGCGGCTGGAGGTAGTACACATTCAAAGTCAACTGGCCGAAGAAAAGAAAGACACCGCAGCGCTGGAGCTGCTGGAAGTATGGCGCAGCCAACTGATCGCTGCCCGCCTCTACAAAGCAGAACACCACGTGCCTGATACGCTCTCGGATATTAAACAGGCCATTGCGGAGATAGAAACAATTCAAAACCACGCAGACGACCGCCAGGAAGCACTCGGTGAAGAACCAGAAGTCTCCGAGCCCTCCCGGCCTTCGCAAAAGCAGCGACCTAAATCCGAACCAGCCGAAAGCCAATTGGGATTGTTTTAAGCGCATGAGCCGTTGGGGCTTTCAACTTTCATGTAACCTTTTCCACCTTAGAAAGTAATCCGGTGGAAACTCCCTTGGTCTTTCTCGTCCCAAGGGCGTTTTCCTTTCTGATGGAAGAAACAAATAATCAACTACTTACTGAAATTTTTTTCTACTTTCTTGTATCTGACAAAGTAAAGTTAACCTACATTCTTGATGCCGCTAAAACAGTAGCATTTTTCCGCCATGTCAGGTGTTATCACCTGACAGCGCCCAAAATAAATTCTTCTTACAAAAAATATTTATTGACTTTGGTCAACGAAAAATAAGTTGTCTAGCCTCAATCTTTGTGGGAGTATAAATTGAGGGCGTCTCTGAAAACCTCGACCTGTCATACCGGACTGGTTCAGGTATCTTCTTCGGTGTGATGAGAATGAGATTCCGGCATCCCGCAAATGCTGAACCGGAATGACTTTCAGTCTGTATGGAGGTTTTTTGAAATGCCCATAATCTTAACCGCTGTAATTTATTCGAGGGCCATTCAATCAAATGGACAATAAAAGAAAAACAAACAAACAGACCAGATAAAAATGAGTTTACAAACAATAATTGGCGGAAATGGAACCATTGGCAAAGAAGTGGCCAAACAACTTCATGGCATGAATATCCAGGTCAGAATTGCTTCGCGAACTCCCAAGAAAGTTAACGCTACTGATCAGGTTATTGAAATGGATGTATTTAACGAACAAAGTGTCTCAGAGGCAATCAAAGGTTCATCTGTGGTTTATTTGATCCTTGGTTTACCCTATAAGGACCAAGTTTGGCTTGACGGTTTTCCAAGAGCTGTTCGTTCTGTAATAAATGCTTGTAAAAAAGAAGGAGCTAAAATGGTTTATTTTGACAATGTCTATATGTATGGGCGTGTTGACGGAACCATGACAGAAGATCTTCCAGGTAAACCAGATTCGGTGAAGGGTACTGCTAGAATGATTGCAGCAGATCATATTTTAGAGGCGATAAAAAGTCAAAAACTACAGGCCATGATATGCAGGTCAGCCGATTTTTATGGAGACTACCCCTTCTTTGATGTAATAAAGCAAATTGCTGTTGCCTTGCAAAAAAATAAAAAGGCGATACTTCTTTTCCGTGACGACAAAAAACATAGCGTAACCTACATTCCTGATGCCGCTAAAGCAGTAGCATTTTTGGCTCAGCAATCTGATGCTTATCAACAAATATGGCACCTACCAACAGATCCCAATGCCCTAAGTGGCAAACAACTTGTTGAGCTCGTTGCTGAAATCATCAAAAAAGAACCGAGATACCAAGTGATTTCTAAAGGAATGATAAAATTCATTTCCTTCTTCAACGCACAGCTCAAAGAGCTAATAAAACTGTCCTATCAGTGGGAAAATGATTATTTATTTAGCAGCCAAAAACTGGAAAAAAAATATAATTTAACAGCCTCATCTTATAGAGAAGGTATAACTGATCACCTTAAAAAGATTGGTATTCTTAAATAATTTGTGTGTGAGTTCAACTAGTAAGTGCGTTTACACAAAAAATCCCGAAATTGAATTGTGAGTTCAACCAATAAGTGCAACTCTCTAAGGGTTTTCAGAATAGGTGATTTTCCTCTCAAATGCTGGTTTTAAAGCCATATAAAAGACGTCAAGGGTTTCGATTTCCGCTTCAAAACAAAGAAAAAATCGAAATTCATCTTGCCCTTTACTTCTTTTATATGGCTTCCAGCTTTGCATTTGAAGGAAAATCACCTGTTGCACTTATTGGTTGAACACAGCATTAAACTACATTTATAATCGCTACTGTTTTTGGGGAAGCTTTCACCTACCAAATCCATGAAGATTCATGCTCACATCAAGGGCTCGCACCTCCACCGGATTGCACACGCAGGCCACAGTGCGTGTAGGGAGCAACCGGAAAAACTGAACCATTTGCTGGAACAGTTCTTAGGCGAGGTTAATGGCGACTAATTTTGTCATTGAGCACCACAGTGAGTTCGCGAATGACTGAATCCATTTTGGTGATTGTTTCCTTCAGATAGGCAATTAATTCATTCATGGATGCTGGTGAATGCACCTCGTGGCGCATGATATCGACCAGACCCAACATACTGGCAACGGGTGCGCGCATTTCATGGGAGTTTCGGAAGGACAATTCGTGCAAAAATTTCAAGTTTTGCTCCAGTTTATCTCTCAATTCAAGGTATCGCGTGATATCAACAGCTGAACAAAGCACTTCTTGTGGTTTGCCGTCCGGGTCGCGTGAAAAAACGGAGTCGCGCAACAGCAGATGATGATAAAGACCCTGTTTACTCCGCAAGCGAATGCGGCACTCCAGCATCTGACCGGGTTTTGATTCAACCAGTTGCTCCACATGTTGGGCCATTTTCAACTGATCGTCTGGATGAATCACCCCCCTATAAAAATCTGCTGACAAGCCCGGAAACTCCTGCTCTTCGTAACCGATTGACTTCATGATATGACCGGAAGTAAAACTTAACCTTCGGGCCATGAAATCATACAGCGTGACTGACGAAAGAGATATTTTCAATATTCCCTGAATCAAGCGCTCTTGCGTTTGTAATTCCTCATAGAGGCGATGAAGCTGCTTTTGTGTGGTGATGTCAATGTGAAGGCCCCCGGCCAGCAGCGGCTTGCCATCGGCCGAGCGGTAAAGCACCCGCCCGCGGGACATTACCCACAGATAGTGGCCAGAGGCGTGTTGCATACGGTATTCCTGCTCCCAAGGCTCATCTTTCAAGATGCTGCGCTGTTGAACCTCCAAAACCCGGTTGCGGTCATCCGGATGAATGCGAGCACGCCATAGTTCCACCGAAGGTGTGGAATCGGCAGGCTCTAGCCCGAGCATGTCGTACCAGGCCGGACTGTAGTAGGTCGCGTTCGTTTCAATATTCCACTCCCAAAAGCCCTCGGTAGTCGCATCTAAAATGCGTTGCAGGCGTACAAGGTGGTTATTATTCAGATGTGTCACTGCGTGTTCGGGGGTCTAACGGCCTATAAATTGACGAGCCTGCTCAATCCACCGCTCGCGTAAAACCCGACCGGGGAAGCGGATATGGGCATCGATTCGATCAATCTGCCGCTCGTTGAAGTCGGCAATTTGCTGGAAGGTATAGATACCCAAATCGTTTAACTGTTTTTCCAACACAGGCCCGATGCCTCGAATGCGAGAGAGATCGTCCTTTAGGTGCCTCAACTGGTGATGCAGATTTTGCACATGATCACGAGACTCCGGATCAGGTTGCTTCTTTGAAAACTCTTCAATCTGCTGTTTGAGTTGGCCTATTTGCTCTTCCGTCTCGGCCAGATGCTGCGTTAACTGCCTGTTTTTAAAGCGAAGTAAATCCAGCTCATGGCTGTCAACAGAAACCTGACTCCGCTGAAGCGTGCTCATCTCTTCCAACTGAGTTGCGTGTTGTCGTTGAAAATCTTCCAGAGATTTCTGCAGCCTGGTTTTTTCCTCGCGGTAGTGGTCGTGCACCTGAACCAACTGCGCCCGAAGTTGAGCTTGGGTGTGCAGCAGTTGAATACGCTCCTCATGTAGATGATTGTGCTCACGCGCCAAGTCGTTAACAACTTTTTGACGGTTTTGGTAGCGGGGTTCCTGCAACCACCAGCCTAGCGCCAGTCCCAGCAGAACGGCCAAAAGCAGGAAAAGCAGTAATTCAACAATGACAAAAACGCGGAAGGTGCCCGTCTCCCCGAAAAACGCTTGGCCTTTGATGTCATGGACATAAAACGCTACCAGGGCGATGGCTAACAGAACCAAGGCAAGCAAGACCGTATAAGGTACCCACGTCTTATTCACTTCTGAAAGATAAAAAAAGGCAGCCATTTCTGTATGACTGCCCTGAAAAATGAGGGGCAAGGCCCCCGCCTTACCCCTCCCCAACCCCAAAAAATACTCAGATAAAGATGATCTGAGTACGATCGCCAGCCGCTAGCGCGTACATATCACCGACTGTGATGATGTCTTTCACCTGCGGCAGCATATCTTCTTTCTTCAGATGGAACATGTCGGCTGCCAACTTGCACGCAAATATTTCGCCACCCCCGGCCTCAATCATCTCAAAAAATTCAGTGACGTGCGGCATGTCGAGCTTGTCCATTTCCTTCTTCATCATAAACGAAGCAAAAGCCTCGAAGCCCGGTAGCCCGGCCAACATGGTGGGTATGGCCGGCATAAATGCCGGGTTGCCCACCGTGGCTGTATGCAGGTGGTCAGCTCCCTTTTTGGTGATGGCCTCCAGGCCGAAGAACGTGAAGAACATTTTGGCTTCAATACCTTCCATCAAGGCTCCGTTAGCCATGACCAGCGCTGCGTATACGTCTTCCAGTTTGCCTTTCGAGCAAATGATGAGAACGCGTTTCAACTGTTTTTCTTCCTGTGTCAGTTGCACATCCGGTTTTTCAAGAGTATCAATCATAAAAATATAATTTTGGGGTTTGACGAATCAAATACAACTGGCCGGTTTCGGTATGCCGGCAATCTTGCTGGATACTTTCAAGGGTCCGCCCGGAAAGAGTTCATAGAACTTCTTGATATCTACAATGCCGGAGGCGCCCACCTTTCGAATAGTCAAGGGTACGCCCTCCGCGTGCTTGGCGCGAAGCCAGTTCAGTACGTCAAAATGTTTATCGGTCAGCACGATATTAGCCTTGGCGGCAAAGTCGCGCGCCAATTCAGGAGTCCACTGGGCCGGGTTTTTCAGATAACCCTCTTTATCCAGTTCTAATGTTGGTGTCAATAGCGTTTCCATATTTATGTTTTTAAGGCTGGTTAAACAGTTTCTTCTTTAATTTTTCCTGACATGCTCATATGGGTGGGTACAGGTAACGTTTTGCCGGTGAGCAGCATGTGCCAATACACCCATTTGAATGCGAGTTTCCCAACGTGGTTGAGTCGGGTGGGTTTGAGTAAGTCCATCGGCCCGAGCAGCGGCCAGGGGAATTTTCCCGGCAGGGGTTCTGTCTCGTAATTAAAATCGATGAGTGCCGCTTTACCATGCCCGGTTTCAATAAAACAATTGCTGTGGCCATCGAAGCGTGCTTCCAAGGCTTCACCCTGAATGTAACTCAACACATTCTCCAGCAGAATTTCGCCTTCAAAATGAGCGACCGAACCCGCTTTGCTGGCCGGGATGTTGGTGGCATCGCCAATGACAAACACATTGTCAAATTTTTTGGCTTGCAACGTGTACTTATCCGTGGGCATAAAATTGAGCCCATCCTCATCACCTAATCCGCTGCGCTCCACCATTTTCGATCCCTTGTTCACCGGCACGGTTACCAATAAATCAAACGGAACCTCTTGCTCATCGTAGGACACCAGCACTTTGCGTTCGTTATCCACACGGGCGAGATAAAAGTCAGGCACGACTTTGATTTTCTTTTCGTCCAGCAGTGTACTGAGCATAGCCGTTGCCTTGGGCTTCGTGAAAGCCCCCGACAGTGGGGTAACATAGGTAATATTCACCTTGTCGCGAATTCCCTTGTCCTCAAAGAACGCATCAGCCAAAAAAGTAAACTCCAGCGGAGCTACCGGGCATTTGATCAACGTCTCTGCGAGGTTGATCACCAGGTTACCCCCTTGCCAGTTTTGCAGTTTTTTCGCCAGTTGGGTGCTGCCTTCAAAGGTGTAGAAATCGAAAATGTCCTTGTACCACAACTCCGCCTTCATCCCCTCGGTTTCCTCGGGCACCACTTCGGCACCGGTCGCCACAACCAGCACTTCGTAATGCAGCGTTTGCCCGTTGCTGAGAATTACCTGATCGTGATTGCCGTCAATCCGGTCTACCTCTTGCGGAATGAACGTGACGCCTTTCGGAAGAAAATCCGTGCGGGGTCGAACAACATCTTCGGGCTGGTAGAGACCAAATGGAATAAAAAGAAATCCCGGCTGATAGTAGTGAACATTGTCGCGATCGACAATGGTAATTCTCCATTCTACCGGATTGAGGGCGTGATGGAGTTTGTTGGCCATCATGGTTCCGGCCGTGCCGGCACCGAGTATCACCAGGCTTTTCATACGGGGTTGGTTTTAGTGATTCAAAGGTGGGAGCCCGGGCACCATCTAAAGAATGACACGTCTCAAAAGCGAATGTGACTTATATCAAACGCTTATGGAACAAATACTCCCGATAGGCACTTTTCCTGCCAAAACCATCAAATTTTTGGCAGCTTCCTATATTTGCATCGCTAAAAACGAACCTCATGAGACTTGGCATGCTGGCCCGCAGAGTATCCAAAACCCCCGGTGAGGTGGTTGCTTTTCTGGCCAGCCGCCAGATTATGGTTGACGACAGCGCCAATGGGCGCCTTGAGGAAGCCTGCGTCCGCCTGGTGCTGGAGACATTTGCCCCACAGCGACTTGCCAACCCCGCTGTTCCGTTGGCGGAGCAACCCGGGCAAGTGCAAACCGAAACCCCGACCACGGGTGAGCCTCAACCGACAGGGTTGGCGGAGAAATCAGAGGAAGAACCCGGCACGTCTGTTGAGGAAATGCCCCCCTTGCCAGACGTAATCAAAGCACCGAAAGTCGAGTTGCCGGGTCTGAAAGTGATCGGCAAAATTGAGCTCCCCGAGCCGCGTAAGAAAGAAGCAGCCGGTAGCGAGGAGAAGCCAAGTGCAGAAAATGACGTGGCGGAGCGACCACGGCCACGTGTTGACCGAAGCCGCGCGCAACGACAAGACCGGGGTAGGCCACCCCGGAAAAATCCGGTAGCATTGCAGCGCGAGCGGGAGGCCCGGGAAGCCGAGGAGAGACGCCAACAGGAGCTGGAAGACCAGAAACGCAAAAAGACCGAGCACTACCTGAAACGGGTTAGCCAAAAAGTGAACCGCCCCACGAAAGCGGCACGGCTGGTGCAGGAGCCAACCGAAACACTGGCAGACACCCGCCCCGCCCCTACCACCCTGCTGGGTCGATTTTGGCGTTGGCTAACCTCTTGAAAACATCAGAAACAGCATGCTGAAATCAATCAGTTCGTTTCCTGACGGCCGTCATAAAAATTTTTAGATATCGGTCGTAGCCTTACATAGCTAATCGTCCGCTGCGGACTATGTTATGGAAGCCAAAAAAACACCAAAAGCCGATTTGATCAGCAAAGAAGGGCTGTATTTCAGCATCGGGCTGGTCATTAGTTTGTCCCTGGTTCAGCTTGCTTTCAGTTGGAAGCAATATGAGAAAAGTGAAGTTGAATTGATTACGCGTAACTCCAACACATTTGAGGAGATGATTGAAGTGCCGGCAACTGAAATGCCACCCACTCCGGAGATCACCGTGATACAACCTCAACTCGTGGAAGTGCCCAACGAAGAGGAGATCAAAAACGAAATCAACATTGTGTTTGACGTAGAGGTGACTGAGGATACCAAGGTGGAAGAGTATGTTGCTCCGCCCGTTTCGGCCATCTCGGCCATCGAAGATGAGGAGAGTGAAAAAATCTTCACCATCGTGGAGCAGACAGCCGAACCAAAAGGTGGTTTAGCTGCCTTTTACCAATATGTGAGTGAAAACATCAAATATCCCACGAGGGCCCGCAGGATCGGGGTTGAGGGCAAAGTGTATGTTGAATTCATCGTGGGAAAAGATGGAAAGATTTATGATGTAAAGACCGTTAACGAACTCGGAGCTGGGTGCGATGAGGAAGCCGTTCGCATTATTCAAAATGCGCCACCCTGGAACCCCGGTAAGCAGCGCGGCAAACCGGTCAAACAAAAAATGGTTGTGCCGATCATATTCAGACTGGCCGACCAAAAATAGCAGGCTTCCAGGTCGACTTTTCTGATAAGAAACTCATTACTTTGGACACTAACTTGTCCAGGTAATGAGTCTTCTTTTCAGGGCTTTCATTATTTTATTTTTATTCGCCACCTGCTCACCGGCCTCCCCTGAAGAAGTTCGGTCAAACTCCCTCATTCCCCTTCCGGCTGACCTAGCGGTTCAGCGGGGATTCTTCGAGGTGAATCATCAAACAACTGTTGTTTGCCTCAGCGAAGATTCCGCTGCCCACCAGGTGGTTTCCCGGTTCCGTCAATTGCTGAAAAAAGTCACCGGTTTTCCCATCGCATGGCGGCCAGAGGCGGCCGACAACGCCATTGTATTTTCCCTTGATGCCAAAACAGGTGTGCCGGATGAAAGCTACCACCTGGTGATCAACGATCAACAGGTTAAGATTACTGCGTCATCGGCTGTCGGACTTTATTACGCTACACAAACCCTTCGGCAATTGTGGCCCGAGGAATTCGATTCCGAAAACCCACCCCGTCAAAGCTTCCGGTGGCAAGCCCTTGAAATCCACGATGCTCCCCGTTATCGGTGGCGTGGCGCCATGCTGGACGTGGCTCGTCATTTTTTTACAATAGACGAAGTGAAGCGTTACATTGACTACCTCGCGTTTTACAAAATGAATGTGCTGCACCTCCACCTGTCAGACGACCAGGGTTGGCGCATTGAAATGAAAAAATGGCCGAGGCTTACCACCTTTGGTGCACAGCGAGAAGTAGGCGGCACAACCGGTGGCTTCTACACGCAGGAGCAATATCTCGAACTGGTACAATACGCAGCCGATCGCTTTGTGCTGGTGGTGCCCGAGATTGACCTGCCGGGGCATACTCATGCGGCTATGGCCAGTTATCCCGAACTCAGTTGCGATGGCCGGTCGAGGGAACTCTACACAGGTATTGACGTGGGATTTAGCTCTCTCTGCTATCAAAAGGAGTCCACGTTTGCATTTATTGCCGATGTTGTGGATGAACTGGCCGCCATGACACCCGGCCCATTTCTTCACATTGGGGGAGATGAAGCGCTGAGCACACCCCGCGAAGAATATGTCGGCTTTATCACCCGCATTCAGCAAATTGTTCGTGCTCGCGGCAAGCGCATGATTGGCTGGGAGGAAATTGCGCAAGCTCGACTTGACTCGACATCCGTGGCTCAATACTGGAGTAATCCACAACACGCGAAAGATGCGGCAGCGCAGGGGGCAAAAATTATCTTGTCGCCTGCTTCACGTATCTATCTTGATATGAAGTATGATTCCACCTCAGCCTATGGCTTGAACTGGGCCGGCTTCACCAGTGTGGAAAAAAGTTACCGGTGGGAACCCGACACGGTGGGGAGTGGAACATGGCATCATGTTGTAATGGGCATTGAAGCACCTTTGTGGAGTGAAACCATTACCAATCTCGATGAAGCCGAATACCTGGCGTTCCCGCGCCTGCCCGGTGTTGCCGAACTGGCGTGGACCAGCTCAAACAGACGGACGTGGGGCGATTACCGGCAACGCCTCGGGTGCCACGCCAAACGATTTGATATGTGGGGCATCAACTATTTCCCTTCCCCGGAAATCAAATGGCAGAATTAGTGACCTTACGGGTCGTCAACGCCAAGTAAGATTGATAGCGTTTTCAATGACGCAGTTCGGTCCGCGATCAGTTTAAGAATCGATAAAAAGGGAATAAACAAGATCATTCCGGCAGCACCCCAAATGATGCCTCCGGCAATGATGACCACGACCGTTGCCAGCATATTTATTTTTAAGCGACTGCTAACCGCCCATGGAAAAATGATATTGGCTTCGAGGTATTGAACTGAAGCAAAAATGGCAAGGACACCGAGGGGGTACCACATGGATTGGAAGGTAATCCAGGCGATGGCCACTGGCAGCAAAGAAGCGATTAAAATTCCAATGTATGGGATGATTGTCAGGATGGATGCAACAAATCCGAACAGAACCGGTGACGGAATACCCAGCAGCCAAAGCCCGAGGCTGTTCAGAACGCCAACGATGAGGTAAACGACCAACATCCCCTTGACGAAGTTGTAGTAGGAACGGATCGACAGGTTCAGAATTTCGCGAATATTATCACTGCCCTGTGCCGGAAAGATGCGAACCAGAACATCCACCAGGCGATGGCGGTAGAGAAGAATCAGGAATACATAAACGGGGACCAAAATCACCAGCACAATGGACACGGCCGAAACGGAGATCAGATCGGCAATCCAAGGCCCCGCACTGTCGCCTGCCGTGTTCAGAATGCGGCCCATAATGATGCGTTGCTGCTCCAGGCCTATACCCTCATCAAGCAACCACGCACTTAAGGCGTTGTGAACTTCAAGCAAGTTGGTGCGGAGAGCCGGCCATTCATCAATAAATGAGTAGGCCTGGCTCACAAACAAACCGACTAGGGCGCCCGCCACCACACACAACAAAATAATCCCCACGATTATCGCACCTACCCGGGACATGCCCTTTCCTTCCAGCCATTGACAGACGGGGTAAACCAGAAAACTGATGAGAAGCGCAAAGCTTAGGGGAATAAACAGAGTTTGGCCCAAGTAAAGCAATAGGGATCCAAACAAGAAAAACCGGATCCACCCCAACCACGGAAAAGATGATCGCCACGGCTGCATGGCGGAAAGATACTTCAGAAAACGATATAAATACCATGCTTTTGGTCATGTTTCCGCGTCCGTCAGTGACTGCAATCACCATTTTATGCGCCAGGCCCTTGACCCGAAGTGAGTTGGTACATCCTAAAAAAGAAAGCCCGCAACCGTGGTCGCGGGCTTTTCGCATTTTTAACAGGCAATCAATTCACTTTGATCAACTCAACATCAAACACAAGCACCGCATGAGGAGGAATGTCACCCCCAGCGCCACGTGCCCCGTATCCCAGCTCAGAGGGGATATACAAAATCCACTTTGATCCTTCGCTCATCAGTTGCAAGGCTTCGGTCCATCCCGCAATCACTTGATTTACGCCAAAAGTTGCCGGTTGCCCGCGCTCGACTGAACTGTCGAACATGGTGCCATCGATGAGACGACCCGTATAGTGCACCGTCACGCGGTCGGTGGGGCTGGGCTTCTTGCCGGTTCCTTCTGTCACCACCTGATATTGCAAGCCGCTGGCCGTGGTTCGTATACCCGCTTTAGCCGCATTTGCAGGGAGAAAAGCCTTGCCCTCCTCAATGCGTTTTGTATTTCTCAACTCCATAGTCTTCGTCATATACGTTTGGGCAATGCCGGAGCATTCTTCACGCTTCACTTTTAATTCCTTGCCGTACAACACATCCTGAATGGCCGCCTCAATGAGGCGAACATTCAACGAATCGCCTCCCTGCGATTTCAACGATGTGCCCATCAACACCCCGATGGCGTAACTCGCCCGATCTACTTCCGTTTCCACGTTCACCGGCTTTGGCTTTTTCAAATCCTCCAACTCTTGCTTCAGTCGGGTTATTTCATCCATCAACTCCTTCTTTGACTGTGCTGGTGATGCCGTTGTTGCGAAAAGTGCCACACAAACCCATATGAATCGTTTCATACCCGTTCAATTAGGTGGCAAAGAAAACAAATGCTTACCACATTCATTTCGTATTTTTCGCTATGATATCGTGCTCTACAGGGAAGAGAAGATTTCCGACCGAAATGCTGGCTTTGGACGCGTTACTGGAGGCCCACGCACTTTATTACTATAAAGCCGGCCAGGGACCTCAAACCGTTTACACCTGCGAAATCTGTGGCGACTTTCATTTTACCTCGCGTGGCCCCATGCATCCCAAATTGCGGGAGGCAATGGCGTCCGGTGAACTGGCCCGTTTGCAACGCGCCAATCAATGGAAATCCAAACTGAAGTAATGGCCAAAAGCGAAGCAATACTGCGCACAACGCGCACAACGTTTCGGTTCTCCGGAAAAATTGATCGAGTTGAAGGGAGCTTTCACTTATTGCTGTGTGCTCGTGCCGGAACAGGTACTGAAGCAACTGCCGACAGGGCGGCTTCGCTTGAAGGGGTTTCTCAATCAGGCGCCCATCGACCTGGCCATTCAGTATCGAAAGGGTGGGCCAGGGTTCATCATGGTCAGCAAAGTGCTGGCGCGACAAGCCAAAGTAAAGGCAGGCGATGTCGTTACCGTGGAGTTCCAACTCGCAGACCCGAACAAGATCGAATTGCCCGAGGAGTTGAAGGCCGTGCTCGCGCAGGATGAACAGGCGATGGAGGAGTGGAAAAAGCTGACACCGGGCTTGCAGCGAAGCCTGAGTTACTACGTCAAGTCAGTGAAGAATGTGGATAGCCGCATTAAACGCGCACTCGAGATGATGGAAAAAATCAAGCTGGGCAAACTCTACATCCAGCGCAAAAAGAGCTAAAAAACGCATTTTTCGGGCAGCTGACATTTTTCATGTTGTCTTTTAATTATCAAGCTGTTACTACAAAAATTTTGTGCGCATTACCGTTATCTTTGTATAACCACTACGAAAATCATGAAACATTCACCCAAACTGGCCATCGTCCAGAGTTTGGATGCGATGGACCAGATGCAAATGGAAGAAGTTTTGCAGTACATCAAAAGGCTGCTGAACCAACCTGTGCGCAACCCGGACTATCAATCCTTCAAACGCGAGGCGATGAAGGAAATCCGCCAGGCCCTGCAAGATAAACGGGGCCTTCAGTTAACCACGTAACACACGGGTTACACTGCGGTAAAACAAGTGTCACACACGGCACTTGAATGGTGAGTTCACCCCAAATTTTTTTTCAAGAACATCCTTTCGGTTACCCTCAGGTGTACTTCACATAATTCTCCCACTTCGCCAGCACGTCCTGCATGTCCTGCGGCAACTCGGAATCAAACTGCATCCATTCCTTCGTAGCCGGGTGAACGAAGCCCAGCGTTTTGGCATGGAGCGCCTGACGGGGAATAATCTTGAAACAGTTTTCGACAAACTGTTTGTACTTCGTAAATACGGTACCCTTCACCACATCGCTGCCACCATACATCTCATCATTGAACAACGGATGGCCAAGGTGTTTCATATGTGCCCGAATCTGATGCGTGCGCCCGGTTTCCAACTTGCATTCCACCAGCGATACATAGCGCAAATCGTTCAGGAGTTTGTAGTGGGTCACGGCATGACGCCCAAAGTCACCGTTCGGAAAAGCGACCGTAACCCTTCGGTCCTTCAGGCTGCGGCCCACCGGCACATTGATTGTTCCGGCTGGTGGATCCGGAACGCCCCAAACGAGGGCCTGATAGGTTCGCTCGATCGAATGATCAAAAAACTGCCGGGCAAGCGCAGTCATGGCCGCTTCCGTTTTCGCGATGACCAGCAGCCCGCTGGTGTCTTTATCGATTCGGTGCACCAAACCCGGACGGCCTTCGTTGCCCGGCATGTGCGGCAAACGTTGAAAATGATGCAGCAGCGCATTTACCACGGTGCCACTCCAGTTTTGGTAGGCCGGGTGTACCACCATGCCAGCCGGCTTGTTGATCACCAACAAATGGTCGTCCTCAAAAACGATATTGAGGGGAATATTCTCAGGCTTGACATCGGTATCGCGAGGCGGCTCGGGCAAGGCCACGACAATCACATCATTCGGATGCACCTTGTAATTGGGCTTTATGGCTTTTTCGTTCACCCGGACAAAACCCTCGTGAATACCCGCCTGAATTTTCGTGCGTGTTACGTTTGGCAGGCGGTCCATCAGGAACTTGTCGATGCGCACCAGGCTTTGACCCGGGTCAGCTACAATGCGGTGATGTTCGAACAACTCATCATCCACTTCCAGGTCTTCATCGGGTTCAGCCATACGCACAAAGGTAACGGGCTTCGGCATTCCGGCTTTTTTCCTTCATGAAATTTGCCAACTTGCGGCCCTCTTTTATTGACCAAACGAATGCGTTTAATCCTTTGGACCGCCCTGGCAGCCAGTTTACTATCCTGCCAAAAAAAAACGGGAACGAGCAATATTTTTGAACCAGGTGTGCAGCAGGGCCAGCCGGTGCCCAGCGAACTTGCCGAAGCTTCAGGTTTAGTGGCCAGTGCCAGCAATCCCGGCCTGCTGTGGACGCACAATGACAGCGGCAACCCCGCTGAGGTCTACCTCATTTCGGCCGAAGGGGAGATCAAGATGACATGCCGCCTGAAGGGCATCACGAACCGCGACTGGGAAGACATTGCGCTCGGCACCGGGCCCGACTCCACCAAAACGTATGTGTATGTAGCCGACATTGGCGACAACCTGGCCCAGTATCCGGTAAAGATTTTGTACCGGTTTGAAGAACCCGTTTTTGACGCCCCTCAAAAAGACATTTCCAATTTTGACACCCTGTACATCAAACTGGATGATGGCGTGCGCGACACGGAGGCCTTGATGATAGACCCCATCGCCCACGGCATGTACATCCTCTCCAAACGCGAGGATAGCATTCACTTTTACAAGATTGATTATCCCTACGCGGCCGATACGCTCACGGGTCGCTTCCGCGTTAAGCTGCCGTTCAAAAACATTTGCGCAGCCGACATCTCGGCTGATGGCAAAGAGGTGATCATCAAAGATTACGACAACATCTATTATTGGCAGCGCCCCGATGGCGGCCCCATCAGCAAGTTGTTACAAACGCCACCCACTCAGTTGGCCTATGTGCGCGAGCGCCAGGGCGAAGCCATTACGTTTGCCCGCGATGGCAGTGGATTTTATACGCTGAGCGAGAGTGTACCTGAGGAGCGGGCGTGGGTAGTGTTTTATAAGCGCAAGTAACAGCAACAAGACCTACTTCTGCCGGGCCGAAACCTCGTCCGCATACGCCTTCAAAGCATCCGCCTTTACGCTCAAAGCATTCAAGGAAGCAAACGCTTGCGTAAAGTAGCTGTCGATCTTCGCCTGCGTGAGTTCCCGTATTCCCAGTGATTCGTAGATGCCGGTCACCGCTTTGACCTTTTTCCGCTTATCGAACTTTTTGGCGGCCAGCCACTTCTGCAATTCCGCCTTCGGCTTGCCTTTGGCTAACGCCAGCGCCTTAATGAGTAAATACGTTTTTTTGTTGGCGATGATATCGCCACCCACCTGCTTGCCAAACTTTTTCTGATCGGCAAACACATCGAGCAGATCATCTTTCAATTGGAAGCCGATACCCATGTTGATGCCAAAATCATACAAGGCCTTTCGATCATCTTCGGGAGCATCGGCCAGCAGCGCACCTAACTCAAGACTGAAGCCCAACAACACTGCGGTCTTCAAGCGAATCATTTCCAGGTACTGCGGTTCCGAAACCCGCGCTTTGGTTTCAAACTCCATATCCCATTGCTGGCCTTCACACACTTCGGCAGCGGTGCGGTTAAACAGAGGCAGCACTTCGGTAAGCTGGTTTATGGGGATGTGCAACAACTGATCGTACACGCGCACGAGCATTACATCCCCGGAAAGAATGGCCGTGTTCACATTCCATTTCTCGTGCACCGTTGCTTTACCCCTGCGCAACGGGGCCTGGTCCATGATGTCATCGTGCATCAGGGTGAAATTATGAAAGGCCTCCACCGCAGCCGCTATCGGAATTACACGGCTGACATCTGTTTTATACAACGAGTAAGCAGCACACACCAACATCGGCCGCATGCGCTTGCCGCCCAATTTCATGATGTACCGGATGGGCTCATAAAGGGAAGCCGGTGATTTGCCCCAGCTTTGCTTTGCCAGGTGCTGCTCCAACGAAATCAACCAGGAGTGGAATTGCGACATGAATAAAGTTTAATCGATGGCAAAATGGGGGATGTGCGTCAGGTACGCAACGGTACGATTAACCACAGCCCAGATTTTTCTTTAAGTCACGCACAGGCAAACCGCCAAAGTCCCAGGTGTTGTCGTCCGCAACGGGAGGTTGAATGGGCTGCCCTTTTGCCGGTTTGACTGGGCGAGGTTTCTTTTTTACGAACTTCTTTTTCAAAAGGAAAAATCAAAAAACAAGAATACAACAAATGACCGAAGTCTTTGGTTAGCACTGGCCGCCCGTCTATCTTGCGCTGTTTAAAATCGGTCTAAATAAGCTTGCAAAAACTTAAAAATGTGGCAGAAATGGCCCCCGGGGAAACCGCGGTGATTGCCGGGTTCCACGATGAGGAGCTATCGGTTAAACTGCTGGAAATGGGCTTTCTTCCCGGGTCATCGGTGCGCTTTAACTACGCGGCCCCCCTGGGCGATCCGGTTTGTGTCACCATTTCAGGCTTTGATCTTTCGCTGCGCGTGAGCGAGGCGGCCACCATTGCAATCCTCCGGTAACATGGCGCAGTCACCCCACCTTCGCATCGCGCTGGCCGGCAAACCCAATTCCGGTAAATCGTCACTGTTCAATCAACTCACGGGACTCAACCAAAAGACCGGCAACTTCCCCGGAGTTACAGTAGATAAGCACATTGGCTATTGCCAACTCAACGCCACTACCCGCGCGCAAATTATTGACCTGCCGGGCACGTTCAGTATTTATCCGCGCACACTGGATGAAAAAATTGTATCGGAAATACTGGTGGATGCTACAGGCGAAAACTACCCGGACCGCGTAGTGTTGGTAGCCGATGCAACCAATCTCAAAAACTGTTTTCTCCTGCTTACGCAGATGGTGGATTTACAAATCCCCACGATACTGGCGCTCAACATGGTGGATCTGGCGGCCCAGGCGGGCATGGAGTTCGACATCGCCCAGTTGCAAAAGCAACTGGATGTGCCGGTGGTGATGATTAACGCGCGCACCGGTTCCGGCTTGGATGAACTGAAAGAAAAAATGGCGGCTCCGCTGCCGAAATCCTCGCTTCATGTATATGAGCCGGATGCCGAATTGGTCCCCATTTTGGACAAGATCCAGGCAGAATTACACTTGAAGTCGCGCCACGCAGCGTTTATCGTGCTGCAGCAGTGGAATCAAATGAATTTTCTTCCGGACCCGAAGAAAAAAGAACTGCAACAACTGGCTCACGATATCCGGTTTTTTCCGGCCAAGTATCAAGGGGCCGAAACCGTGCAGCGCTATGGTTTCATTCAGGGTGTGCTTAACGCGGTTACGAGCAAAGTGGCCGACAAGGAGTGGAAGGAAAACACCTACCTGCTTGATCGCATCCTCACGCACAAGATCTGGGGCTATTTGATCTTCCTGTTCATACTGTTCAGCATTTTTCAATCCATCTTCCTTATTGCCCAGGTCCCTATGGATTGGATCGACCAAGGCTTTGCTAATCTGAGTAGCTACCTCTCCGGTGTTTTTCCGGACGGGCCATTTTTTGATCTGATCACGCAGGGCATTGTACCCGGCATTGGCGGCATTGTCATCTTCATTCCGCAAATTGCCATTCTGTTTGCGTTCATTTCCATCCTCGAAGAAACCGGCTACATGGCGCGTGTGGTTTTTCTCATGGACAAAATCATGCGCAAGTTCGGGCTCAACGGAAAGAGTGTGGTGCCGTTGATTTCCGGCTGGGCCTGCGCCATTCCCGCCATCATGGCCACCCGCACCATCGATAACTGGAAGGACCGGCTGATCACCATTTTTGTAACCCCCTTCATGAGTTGCTCCGCCCGCCTGCCGGTGTTTGCCATCATGGTAGGGCTTGTCGTGCCTGCCAATAATTTACTTTGGTTCATCAATCTTCAAGGCATTGCCCTGATGGGTCTCTACTTGCTCGGTTTTGTGGCCGCCATTGGAACGGCCCTGGTCATGAAAATGTGGGTAAAGACAACCGAAAAAAGCTATCTGCTGATGGAAATGCCCACCTACCGAACCCCCAAGTGGAGCAATGTTGGCTACACGATTCTGGAGAAAACGAACGCGTTTGTGTTCGAGGCGGGTAAAGTCATTCTGGCCATCTCGATTGTGCTGTGGGTGTTGGCGAGTTACGGCCCCGGTGATGCCATGCAACAAGCCGAACAGCGTGTGACCGCACAAGCTCAGCAAAACAATTGGAGTGCTGAAGATACTGAGCGGGTGCTCGCGGCTGAGCAACTCGAAAATTCCTATGCCGGCAAGCTGGGCAAGTTCATCGAGCCCGCCATTCGCCCGTTGGGTTACGATTGGAAAATCGGCATCGCCCTGATCACCTCCTTTGCAGCGCGCGAAGTATTCGTTGGTACGGTATCAACTATCTACAGCATCGGCAGCACGGACGATACGGCAACGGTGAAAGGTCGTTTAAAAGCCGAAGTAAATCCCGAGACGGGCGGACCACGTTTTACTCCCGCTGTGGGCTTTTCATTACTGATCTTTTATACCTTCGCCATGCAGTGCATGAGTACGCTGGCCATCGTCAGGCGCGAGACCAAAGGCTGGAAATGGCCCGCGATTCAGCTCGCGTATATGACCGGCCTCGCTTATCTGTCGGCTTTGGCTGTTTATCAACTGATGGCCTGAGGCAAAATCCGTATTTTTGCCGCTCTACATGGGCATTCAGCAACAGAAGCTAGGCGTTTTGGGTGGCGGGCAGTTGGGCCGCATGCTCCTTCAGGCGGGTCTCGATCTCAATATTCAATTTTCAGTACTTGACCCAGATGCCCAGGCCCCGTGCCATACCCTCGCCCCATTTACGCAGGGTAAACTCACCGACTTTGACACCGTGATGGCATTTGGCCACGGTTGCGATATCATCACCATTGAGATTGAAAACGTAAACACCCGGGCGTTGCGCGAACTTGAGAAGATAGGCAAAAAGGTTTTTCCGCAACCCCATCTGATTGAACTCATCCAGGACAAGCGCACACAAAAAGAATTTTACCGCACCCACCACATTCCAACTGCCGAATTTGTGCTCGTGGAAAATCGCGCGGACGTGCAACGGCATAGCGCCTTTTTGCCAGCCGTGAACAAGCTCGGCAAAGAAGGCTATGACGGTCGTGGCGTGCAGATGTTGCGCACAGCGGCCGACCTTGACAAAGCCTTTGACAAGCCCGGCCTGCTGGAAAGACTCATCGACTTTGACCAAGAGATTGCCGTAATAGCCGCGCGAAACGAAAAGGGCGAAGTCGCCACCTTTCCGGCCGTAGAAATGGTTTTTCACCCGGAGCACAACCTGGTCGAATATCTCTATTCACCGGCATCCAGTTCGTTAGCCATCGCGCAGCAGGCCGATCAGGTTGCACGCAGGCTGGTGGAGCAATTGCAGTTGGTGGGGTTATTAGCCGTAGAGATGTTCGTAACCAAAGGCGGACAAGTGCTGGTGAACGAAGTGGCTCCGCGCCCGCACAACAGCGGGCATCACACCATCGAGGCTAACGTGACCTCCCAATACGAGCAGCATCTGCGTGCCCTTTTCAACCTGCCGCTGGGCGATACGCGTATCGTGCAACCCAGTGCTATGGTTAACCTGTTGGGTGAGGCTGGCTTCGAAGGGCCGGCCAAATATGAAGGTTTAGAGGCGGTGATGAAAGAATCCGGTGTGCATGTGCATCTCTACGGAAAGAAGAATACCAAACCCTTACGCAAGATGGGCCACGTAACCCTTACGGGGCAGCATGTGGAAGAGTTGAAAACAAAAGTTGAGTTTGTCAAACGAACATTAAAAGTGGTAGCATGAGCAAACCCGTCATTGGCATTATCATGGGCAGCCAGTCCGACCTCGCGGTGATGCGCGAAGCAGCCGAGTTCCTCGAGGACATGAAAATTCCGTTTGAGTTGACGGTGGTATCGGCACACCGCACACCGCAACGGATGGTCGAGTACGCTACTTCGGCCCGCGCGCGCGGCCTGCGCGCTATTGTGGCGGGTGCCGGTGGTGCAGCTCACTTGCCCGGTATGGTAGCCTCGCTGACGTCACTGCCGATTATTGGTGTACCCATCAAGTCATCCAACTCCATTGACGGTTGGGATTCCGTGTTGTCCATCCTCCAAATGCCCTCTGGTGTGCCGGTAGCCACCGTGGCGCTGAACGGAGCCCGAAATGCCGGCATCCTGGCAGCCCAAATTATTGGCGCCACCGACAAGAAAGTTGGCGCCAGGCTGGACGCCTTCAAAAACGAGTTAAAAACGAAAGTAGAGGCCTCGGTGGCCACCTTGCGCAAAAAGGGCTGGAAGTCAGCTTAACGTTGGCTTTGCTCCTGCCCTGATTATTCTGTACCTTCTCGGCCTATTAGACGAGGAACATCACCATGCTAAGGCCTGGGCAGAAAGGTTGGTTACAGGACTACCTTGAGTTTCGCAAGGAGCTTTTGCGCGACTTAACGGGTGCTACCCGGCACGCAGCCCATCCCGACCAGTCCCTCTATCGCATTATACAGCCCACCGGCCTCATGTACGGTCAGACGGTTGAAGTTGATCTGCCCGATGCCAAACAATGGGATGAAAAGGACCGAATGAAAATTCTGTTGGCCGAGAGCCTGATCAGCGCCTCTCTGCTTTACCACGAGAAGCCCGTCAAAGACCCCGGAGAGCTCTCGCACGCGATCATGAAAAGCCTCGAACACGTAGGCAATTTTTACAATCATGTTTTTCCTGAGCTGGCCACCCCGACCAAGACACTTTTTGGCCGCAAGAAAACCCCGCTCGAGATTGCCGAGAAGATTCTCGACAAAAGGATTGAACACGCGAGCGAGTACAGCGGAAACTTCTGGACGCAGTTCTTCCACAACAGTCTGCTCTTTTTGGATATCTTCATCTTCGGTCAGTGGATTCATACCAATGCCGACCGCATTATGTCAGACTTTTTCAAATACGAGCGCGAGGAGTTACGCTTTTCAGTCGTTAAAGTGATTGCCGCTGCGGCTCACGCCAATAAATCCATCGAGTACGAGGAGCGTAAGCTTTTCGAATTGTTTCAGCAAAGTGCCGGGCTACCGCCTGATCGGAAAAAAGAGGCATTAATGATCTTTGAGAAGGGGGTTAGCCTGGAAGATATCAACCTACCCACAAACAATTCCTGGATACTGAAGAAGTATTTTCTGGAAATGGCCATCCTGACGGTTTGGGCCGATAAGAAAGTGGAGGCGCCCGAGCAAAATTTTTTGCAGGACTTCAGTCGCTATCTCGATTTTCATGCCGATGACCTGGAAAACAGCCAGTTGGCCGTAGAGGGATTTGTACTGGAACACTGGGAGCAATTGAGCTCGTTACAGAACAAACTCGACTACGACACCATGAGCCAGCACTTCCTCAAGCGGCTCGCACACGTGGCCGAGCAAAACAAATTGAAGTTGGTACGCGAAGTAAAAGGCAGCGAGGAACTGGTGGGATTACTCAAAAAAGCCCGATCGCAAGAACTTGATGAAGCGGAAAAAAATCGCCTGCATGAATTGCTCATGGTTGTACTCAAGGCCATTCCCACCTTCGTGCTCGTATCCTTGCCGCAACATTTTTTAACACTGCCTATGCTGATGCAGATACTGCCGAAAAACTTCTTCCAGGAAGTAAACAGTTAACCCGCCTCAGCCGGCATGTCAATCGTGTAAACCGAATGACTCCAATACCTGACGACTGGCCGCTTTGCTCTCGGTAAGGACCAGCAGGTGGTCAAATGCACGCAGATCCGTTTCACCCGAGGGTGTCATGTAAGCATCTCCGCGGTGGATGAGCACAATGAGTGCAGACGGTGGTAATTGGATTTGAACAATTTGCTTTCCGATGAGTGGGGAGTCTTCGGGGATATCCAGTTCAACTAACTCTGATTTACTGTTATCGCCCAACTCGACATCCAACGGAAATCTTCTTTTGAGCTTGGTGGGTACGGAGACGTGAAGCCAACGGGCCATAAGGGGTAGCGTAGCGCCTTGCACCACCACGGAGGATACGGAGATGAAAAACACGAGATTAAAAATCGTTTCGGCATAGGCAACCCCGGCCAATAGCGGGTAGGTGGCAAATACAATGGGCGCGGCTCCCCGCAAGCCCACCCAGGAAATGAATAGCTTTTTCCGGTAGTTTAGATCGCGGGTACGCAAAAGCGAAATAAACACAGCAACCGGCCGGGCTACCAGAATCAGGAAAAAGGAAATCAGTACGCCTTCATCCGCCAGGGGCACCATACGTGACGGAAACACGAGCAGCCCCAGCGTAAGAAACATGACAATTTGCATCAACCACGCCTGCCCGTCAAAAAACTTGATAAGTGATTTTTTGTGAATGAAGTTGCTATTGCCCAGGATAATCGCTGACGTGTAGATGGCCAAAAACCCGTTTCCGCCAATGAAATCAGTTGACGAAAAAGTGAAGAACATGAGCGCGTAGATAAGCACCGGATATAGTCCCTCCACATCTAACTTGATCCGGTTTAATGTGACCACCATTAACTTCCCCATGCCAAAGCCACAAGCCGCCCCCAATATCATTCCCTTCATAAAGCTTGGCACCAAAATCCATACAGACGTATCGGGCTCATTCACCAGTTGAATAAAGCTAATGGTCAGGAAGTAGGCCATCGGGTCGTTACTGCCGCTCTCAAATTCCAATAGCGGCCTAAGGTTGCCCTTGAGCCCGATATTCCGCGTGCGCAAAACAGAAAAAACGGCAGCCGCGTCTGTGGAAGATACAATTGCCCCCAACAGCATGCCTTCAGCCAATGAAACCCCGAGCAAAAAATGAGTAAACAAGCCGACCAAAAGTGCTGTCAGCAAAACGCCCAGCGTGGCAAGTGAGATACCATCTTTAAGGACCGGCCGAATGCTGTCCAGCTTAGTGGTCATTCCGCCCGAAAACAAAATGAAGGTAAGGGCCACAATACCCAAAAACTGGGAGATCTTTGGATCGTCAAAGTGAATGCCCCCGATACCTTCAGAGCCGGCTAACATACCGATAGCCAAAAACAGCAACAGGGCCGGAACACCAAACTTGAACGATGTTTTGCTCGCCACAATGCTGATGAACAGCAGAATGGAACCGAGCAAAAGGAAGTTTTCTATTGTAAGTGTCATGAGCCTGTAGTCATTTCAAAATTATCCAAAAGATAGGCAACAGGCTGCGTGTTTGGCAGCTTGTTTAAAACGGCAACAGAACATTCAACTTATTTCAGTTCTTCCGACTCCTTCACCTTTTTGGGCACCAGAATGGAGAATACAATCGCGAGCGTGAGCGTCAGGATGATTACGATAAAGGAATAGGTGGGCGGAATTTCGACATGAACAATTTCGAGGAGCATTTTTGCGCCAATAAAAAACAGAATAATCGAAAGACCTTTTTGCAGAAGATAGAACTTGTCAATTACACCGGACAGCAGAAAGAACATGGCCCGCAACCCTAATACAGCGAATATATTGGACGTATAAATCAGAAATTCGTTTTGTGTGATGGCGAAGGCGGCCGGTATGGAGTCCACCGCGAAGATCAAATCAGTCGTCTCAATCAGGACAATGACCAGAAACAACGGGGTAAACATTAATCTGGGTTTGGTGATCACAAACCGGCCCCCGTGGTCATCCGGGGAGATGGGCAGATATTTGCGGCACAACCGCATGATCGGATTCTTCTCCGGATCAATTTTTTCATCACTGTCCTCAAAATAGATTTTGATACCCGAATAAATCAGGAATACCCCGAACACGTATAAAATCCAATGGAACTTGGCGATGAGCAGCGCACCAACGAAAATGAAAATACCCCGGAAAACCACCGCGCCCAGGATTCCCCAGAACAAGATGTTGTGGTAGTATTCTTCCTTAACCGCAAAATATTTCAAGATCAACAGGATAACGAAGATGTTGTCTACGGAGAGGGCATACTCGGTGAGGTAAGCACTGAAATACTCTACCGCAGCATCCAAACCTCCTTTTCCCGCGTCATCGTACAAATAGATAAAAAAGCCAAACAGCGTGCTGATGAATACCCAAAAAATGGACTGATAAAGAGCCGATTTGGTGGTGATCTTATGGGCCTTTTTGTTGAACACGCCCAGGTCCAACAACAGGAAAATGATGATGATTACCGCAAAAACCCCAAACAAAATGGTTTCCGCCTGACTGTGACTGCTGAACAACGAGAAGAGAAGCATCCCTGACGATTCTGTTTGGTGGGGGTTGATCAGTGCATTCTAGCGCTTAAAACAACATTTGAAGCAGTAAATAAGCGCCAAAACTACAAATTATCCGTTTATGTAAAGTGTACCGGGTTTAAATACAGGTGGTAATGGAAAGGAAACCTGTTAAACACCACATTTCCTGCAAATTCCCTGAATTAGGAGGTTCAACTCGTGGACTTTGTAACCCTGGGGCAGCTTAACCGGTGGTATGTGGACATGGTCAAGACAGGTGGTTTGCCCACATTTTATGCACTTAAAATGAACATGTTCGTGGTGATGCCCTTGATTGGTGCATTCCTGTTGGCAAAGGGCATATTTCAAGGTGCCCGTGTCGTCCAACACCTTATGGATAACGCCCCGATCCAGAAAGGTTTTCAATGTGCGATACACCGTAACCCGGTCGTACAACTCAGCGAACTCCTGCTCAATGTCGGAGTATGAAAGTGCGTAGCCTTTTCGCTGAAACAAGTCCAAGATAGCCTGCCGGCTGGAGGTTGTGCGAAGGTTGTGTGATTTTAACGGGGCCGTGAGTTCGTCCTTCATACAGGGGCAACGGATGAATTCTCTACCTGAAGCTTGAGCAAGTTACGATAAATCCCGTCATCGCGCAGCAGCAACTCCTCATGTTTGCCTGACTCGGCCACGCGACCATCTTTAATCACCAGAATGCGATCTGCGGTGCGGATGGTGCTGAGGCGATGGGCAATCACAAATGTTGTTCGGTTCAGCATCAACTTCTCCAATGCATCCTGCACCAGCCGTTCGGACTGGGCATCAAGCGAACTCGTGGCCTCATCCAGCACCAGAATTGATGGATCTTTTAGAATAGCGCGCGCAATGGCAATCCGCTGGCGCTGCCCTCCGGAAAGCTTCACTCCACGGTCGCCCACAAGGGTGTTGAGTTTCTCCGGAAAGCCCTCAATAAACTCGAGAGCATTGGCCTGGCGGGCGGCCTGCCCGATTTCCTCCTCGGTAGCGTCCGGTTTCCCGTATGCAATGTTTTCGCGAATGGTGCCGCCAAACAAAATCACTTCCTGAGGCACTAATCCAATGTTCTGGCGGTAAGACGTCAGGTTGTATTGTCGGATGTCCTCCCCATCGGCCCGAATGACCCCGTGACTCACCGGGTACTTGCGCAGCAACAACGAAATGATGGTCGACTTCCCGGCTCCGCTTGGACCAACCAGGGCAATCCGCTCTCCAGGCCGAACCTGAAAATCAATCTCGCGCAGCACCGTAACGTCTTGTCGGGTGGGGTATTCAAATGAAACGTTTTCAAACGATAGCTGTCCCTTCAGTTTCAAATGCTGCGGGTTGGGCTCGCGCTCATCAGGCGTATGTATAATTTCGATCAACCGTTCGGATGCCCCAATCGATTTCTGCACCTGACTGTAGATGTCACCCAAACCCGCGATTGATCCCCCGATGAAGGATGTATAGATCACGAATGAAAAAAGGTCACCCACGGTCAGTTCACCCGCCTGTACCAAATTGGCACCGTACCAGCTAATCGCAACAATGCCCCCAAAAAATGCAACGATGGAGAACGAGACGAATAAACCGCGATACTTACCTACCGTTACGGCTGTGTCAACGACTTCACGCAACGACTTCCGGTACCGACCGATTTCCAGCCATTCGTTAGTAAACGACTTCACCACGCTAATGGACTGGAGTGCCTCCTCCACCACAATGTTGGCGTTAGCCAACTGATCTTGTATTTTTTTTGACTGTTTGCGAATGAACTTACCGAACGCCAGGGCTGCCAGAACCAACACGGGGAAGGTGATGAGCATAAACAAGGTAAGTTTGGGCGTTAAGACAAAGATGATGGTGACGCCAAATACCAACACCAGGATTTGGCGCAGTAATTCAGCCAATGTGAATGTCAGCGTGTCTTGCAAGGTGGATACATCGGAGGTGATGCGGCTCATCAGTTCTCCTACTCTGCGCGAATCGTAGAAAGACATCGGCAGCCAGATCATTTTGTCAAACACGGCATGCCGCAAGTCGGCCAAGGCGTTTTCGCTCACCTTGGTGAAGGTGAACATGCGGGTAAAGGAAAACACGCTTTGCACGGCCAATATACCCATGAGGATAAAAGCGATCTGGCTGATGGAGTCAATAAACATCCAAGTTTTACCTTGGGCGACATCCAGCAGTTTACCGGCAAAGAATGGAAAAGCGAGTACCGTCACGCTGGACAGCGCCAGCGACAACAGGCCCAGGGCAAAAACCCAACGATAGGGCAGCACAAACCGAAAAATACCCAGAAACTTACGCAGCCCCTCGCGGGTCAACTTCGCTTTAGGTTGACCGTCATCTTCCGAAAATCGCCTTTTTGCCATCTTAAATTTACTCGTTGTCGTAGACGAAGCCTTCGCTCCTTTTATTGCATCCGAACCTGGATATCAAACAAGGTGGTGTCACCCCAAAAAACCTTTTGGCCGCCTTGTTGGCCAAAGCCTGACAGGCGTGCCGCTCCGGGCGACTCAAACTGCAGACGAAACTGACGCTCGGCCGAAAAGAAAAAACTCTTTTCGCGGTGAATGGCTTCAATCTTTTGAATGCGCTGAGGTCGGTCTAAAAAATACAGGCGCAAAATGCCAACCGGGGCGTGGCGGCCGTGGTACTCACGCACCGTCAGGTTGCTGCGGGGGTCATCATACTCCCTCATCACATACTGATCGCGATAAGCGGAGCGGTTCACCGCCTGCAATTTTTTAAAAACAGCCAGCTCCTTCTGCCAGTCCCCGGCAGTCAGGGTCAACACGACCGAATCCACCACTTGATTGACACGGGTAATCTTGGTTATGTAGCGTGGCTGCGTGCCTTGTGCCGCGAGCAGACTATCGAAGTTGTACAGCGGGCGTTGCCCACGCTTGTCGGCCACCGGCTGCTGACAACTGCTTGTCAGAGCCGCCAGCGCTATCCAAAACCACTTCATGCGCGTGTCAACTGTTCGCCCGTCATTTCTTTTGGTACTGCAATGCCCATCAGGCCCAGGATGGTCGGGGCCAAATCACCCAGTTTACCATTTTTCCATGGCCCCTGGTATTGATCATCGACCAGTATGCACGGGACAAGATTAGTTGTGTGTGCCGTATTGGGTGTGCCGTCTTCGTTGATCATAATGTCGGCATTGCCATGATCGGCAATGATGATCACCGAGTAGCCATTTTGGCGAGCGGCCTCGGTTACGGCTTCATTGCACTGATCAACAGTTTCGCAGGCTTTCACCGCTGCCGAAAACACACCGGTATGACCCACCATATCAGGATTGGCGAAGTTCAGGCAGATGAAATCCGCTTCCTTTTTTTCCAATTCTGGAATAATCTTATCACGGATGTCACGTGCACTCATTTCGGGCTGTAAATCGTAGGTGGCCACTTTGGGCGAAGGGCATAAGATGCGCTGTTCGCCTTCAAAAGGAGTCTCGCGGCCACCCGAAAAGAAAAACGTTACGTGCGGATATTTCTCCGTCTCGGCAATACGAATTTGCTTTTTGCCGGCTTTGGCCAATACTTCACCCAACGTATTCTCCAGATTGTCTTTATCAAAAATCACCTCCACATTCTTGAACGTTTCATCATAGTTGGTGAGCGTAACATAATGCAGCGGTAATTTTTTCATGCCCTGATCGGGGAAATCCTGCTGAGTCAGTACCTGTGTGATCTCGCGGCCACGGTCGGTGCGGAAATTAAAGCAGATGACCACATCGTGAGGTTGAATGGTGGCCAATGGCTGTCCATCTTCACCGGTAACCAAAATGGGTTTGATAAATTCATCGGTAACGCCATCTTCGTAAGACTTTTCAACAGCCGCCAATATATCCCTAACCGGTGTGCCGGTGCCGTTTACCAGTAAATCATAGGCCAGTTTCACGCGCTCCCATCGCTTGTCGCGGTCCATGGCATAGTAGCGGCCAACCACGCTGGCAATTTTTCCGCCCGTTTGATCAAGGTGACTTTTCAAGTCTGCGAGATACGCGCGCCCGCCTTTCGGATCGGTATCGCGGCCGTCTGTAAAGGCATGAACAAAAACACGTTTCAGTCCGGCTTCCCTCGCCAGTGAGCACAGGCCTTTCAGGTGACCGATGTGGGAGTGTACACCTCCATCGGAAACCAGGCCAATGAAATGCACAGCCCTTTGGTTGTTACGCGCGTCTTCAAACGCAGATTGCAACACAGCGTTGGTGGCCAACTCTCGTTCTTCAATCGCTTTGTTGACGCGCACCAGATCCTGATAGACCACGCGGCCGGCTCCAATGTTCATATGCCCAACCTCCGAGTTACCCATTTGTCCGGGTGGCAACCCCACGGCCAGGCCCGAGGCCTCCAATTTGCTGTGAGGGTACTTCTTGTACAACGAGTTGATATAAGGCGTTTTGGCCTGGTCGATGGCTGATACGGCTTTGTTGAGCGCAATACCCCAGCCATCAAGAATCATCAACAACACTTTGCGGTTCATCGTCTGGATTTGAAAGAACTGCAAATATACGTGCAAGGCTGGCTCTGGCCCCCGCAAGTGGCCTTAAATGGTATATTTGTGGCACGTTTTTCGAGCAGATCAGGAGATGATAAAAATTTGGCTGTTTTTGGTGCTGTTGGGTGTAGCCGCTACGCAGGCCGTGGCGCAGGCCGAGTGGCACGGACCGATACGTGAGGCCATTAAAGCCGGTGATGCCAAGGCGCTCGCTCGCCATTTCAATACATCCATCGAGATAACGCTGGACGGCAACGTGAGCAGCTACAGCAAAACACAGGGCGAGTTTGTCATGCGCGACTTTTTCAAGAAGAGCCCGCCCGCCAACTTCACCATCATGCACACCGGTGCTTCCAAGGGCGGTCTGCAATATGCAATTGGCCGCTACGAGAGTGGCGGAACTTCCTACAATGTGCTGATTCGCGTAAAGGACGTGGGCGGCCAACTCCTTATTCACGAAATGAGTTTCGTGAAGGAATGACGCGCCCGGCCTACATTACTCCCGCAGCCCTTCAATCGTTTATTCAATCTGCCCTGGCCGAGGATATCGGGGAGGGTGATCATTCCACACTGGGCAGTATACCGCGTGAGAGAGAAGCGAGCGCCCGGTTGCTGGTAAAGGAAGAATGCAAACTGGCCGGCATCGAACTGGCGGTGGAAATTTTCAGAGCCGTAGACCCCCACCTCGCAGTTGAGTTGTTGCGGCATGACGGTGATGAGGTTCGCCCGGGAGAAACAGCCTTTATCGTCAGTGGCCGTGTACAATCCATTCTGCAAGCCGAGCGGCTGGTGCTCAATTGCCTGCAACGCATGAGTGGTATTGCCACGCTCACGCACCGTATTGCACGATTGATCGAAGGAACCAAAGCGCGGTTGATGGACACACGAAAAACCACCCCTAATTTCCGGCTGGCCGAAAAATGGGCGGTGGCCATTGGCGGAGGAGTCAACCACCGGTTTGCGCTCTACGACATGGTGATGTTAAAAGATAATCACGTAGACATGGGCGGTGGCATCACCCGCGCCATTACCTCCACACGCCAATACCTGGCAGCGATCAATAAACCGCTGCGCCTGGAGGTGGAAACGCGTAACCTGGCCGAAGTAGCCGAGGCCTTGCAAGCCCGGCCCGATGTTATCATGCTCGACAACATGTCGCTGGCAGACATGCAAAAAGCCGTAGCGCTCATTGGCGGAGTTTGTAAAACAGAAGCCAGTGGGGGTATCACCGAAGCCACCATACGGGCGGTAGCGGAATGCGGTGTGGATTACATTTCAGTAGGCGCCCTCACCCACTCCGTCAAAAGCGTAGATCTCAGCCTGAAGGTGGTTAAAGGCTGACCGCTGGAGGGAATGATTAAAAACTAAAATTACTGCCTATTTTTGCCTCCTTTTCGGGAAAGCTATGATCGTTAAAACTAAAAACTACCGGCTGGAAAAAAGCGCCTACATCAAGATGGCCCTCAGGGCCGTGCTTCGCCAGCAATGGTGGGTATCTCTTTTTTTCATTGCCATCTGCCTGAACTACGTGTGGGCACCCAGTATCTGGTGGTTCGTTGGGGCGGTTATCGGAGGACTGCTGTACTTGTTATTCTGGTGGGTACAGTTTTATGGAGTCACCCAACTCGATCAGGGTAAGATGTTATTCGAACGCTTTTCATATGAAATCTCCAGCCAGCAAATTTTGATGAAGCTGAACCCGCGCGAAGGCATGCCGCTGAAATGGGACCAGATCAAGCGCGCGCAGGTGGGTAAGGACTACATGGTGCTCTTCGTCAACAAAGCACAACTCATTCACTGGCCATTCAAAATCTTCAACACCGACAACGAGCGTAAATTCGTCCAGAGCATTCTCAAAACGCGGGGACTGATCAAGTAAATTCGGGCTATGGATGGCCCGCGCACTAAAAAACTCTCCCCTGCCGAGGCACTCGCCCGCATCATGCGCTATTGCGCTTACCAGGAACGTTCGCATCAGGAGGTTAAACGCAGGCTTTTTGATTACGGGCTATTTGCCTCCCAGGTAGACGAAATTCTCGGCAAGCTTATGGCTGACGGCTTTCTCAACGAGGAGCGATTTGCCAAAGCGTTTGCAGGTGGCAAGTTTCGGATGAAGAAATGGGGTAAACTGAAAATCGAGCAGGAGTTGAAGTCCCGGGGCCTCACCGAACGTTGTATTCGCTCCGGAATCAGGGAAATTGATGCCGCTGATTACCGAAAATCGCTGATGCTGGTTGTTCGGAAAAAGATTAAAGAAACACACGAGCGCAATCTGCTGGCCAAACGCAACAAGGTGGCCCGTTTTGCGATTGGAAAAGGATATGAGCCCGAGCTGGTATGGGAAATCGTCAAAGATGAACTGCCGGACTAAAATGCCGCCCAGCCGACCAATGGTATAAAACGTTATCCACCGGAACATTTTTCACCAAGCAAGGGCTGGTTTTTGGGGTATATTTGGGCTTTGACTGACCATATGCAATTGGTAGAGGCCTGCGACACGATTTTAGGGCAATTGGCCGATCTGGTGGAGCGCATCGAGGAGCGAGACTTTGTAACCCCTTCGGCCGCTCTTAGCCAATCTACGGTGGGCCAACACCTGCGACACACCCTCGAGTTTTTTGTATGCCTGGAAGCCGGTGTGCAATCGGGCACAGTGAATTACGACAAACGCGCCCACGACAAAATTATTGAATCCGACAAGTTTGTCGCCCTGGCGGCCATCTGCCGCATACGTGACTTTGTCCGCCAGCAGCCCCCGCACCAACGGCTTAAACTGGAGGTCGGTTACGAACGCAACAGCGATGAGGCGATAACCCTTGATACGAACTACCTGCGTGAACTTACCTACAACATTGAGCATGCGGTGCATCATATGGCCATCATGAAAATCGGGGTGCGCGAAGTGGCCCCTTACGTTACCCTGCCCCCCGATTTTGGCGTTGCCGTATCCACCATTCGCTATCAAGAAACTTCGATGGCTCCGCGTTCATGACGCGATTGTTCCGTTCACCATTCGTCATCCGTTTGTTTAACTGGGAGTACTGGCCTTTCTGGGCGGTACAGTGGCCCTTGTTTCTCTACTGGTTATGGCTGGCGCTGCGTGCGCGCGCCCTGTTTTTCTTTTCAGCATCTAACCCCTCAATACCCACCGGTGGTATGATGGGCGAATCGAAGTTTGACGTGTTGGAGCTCATTCCCCAACCATTCAAGCCCACGAGCATCCGGCTATCGCCCCGGTTGAACGCAGCGGACGTGATGTCGAAGTTAACCGAAGCGGGGCTGGCATTACCCGTGATTTTTAAACCCGACATGGGTGAACGCGGCTGGATGGTGAAGCGCATCAACACAGAAGCCGATGTGCAGCAGTACCTCACCCAGATCAAAATCAGTTTTATTGCACAGGAGTTACTCACGCTTCCGCTTGAATTCGGTGTTTTCTATTGGCGGCTGCCGGGTACCGAGCGTGGTACGGTGAATAGCATTACGGGAAAGGAATTCTTGTCGGTAACAGGGGATGGGCGGCACACCCTGGCCGAACTGATCCGGGCCAATCCGCGTGCGTTGCTCCAGTGGGATAATTTGATGGCGCGGCTCGGGGACAAAATGAATTCGATTCCTGCTGCTGGCAACCTCGTTGAACTTGTCTCCATCGGCAATCATTGCCTGGGCACCAAGTTTGTAAACGCCAATCACCTCATTACACCTCAACTCACCGATTCGTTCGACCGCATGAGCAAACAAATCAACGGTTTCTATTTCGGGAGGTTTGATTTGCGCTGTGCCTCGGTGGAGGATTTGCAAGCGGGGCGCATCAAAATCATGGAACTGAACGGTTGCGGAGCGGAACCCGCCCACATCTATTACCCGGGCGCCTCGCTGTGGGCCGCGTGGCGAACGTTGTTTCGGCATTGGCACACGCTATACCGCGTCAGTGTTGCCAACCATCGGCTCGGTGTTCCCTACTTATCTTTGGCGGAAGGAAAAAAGATCTATCAGCGCTTCAAGGCAGCACAGGTATAATGGAATTACTCTGGGTTTTTCTGGTTGGTTTGGTATTCAGCTTCATTGGCTCCATACCGCCCGGTACGCTTAACCTGTGTGTGCTGCAACTGGGTCTGGAACGCAAAGTGGCTACGGCCCTTCGGTTTGCCTTGGCGGTTTCCATCGTGGAGTATCCTTACACCTGGATCGGGATTCAGTTCGAATACTGGATTACGAACAACCCCCTGGTGATCGAAAACTTCAGACTGATAGCAGCCGTGGTGATGATACTTTTGGGTGCGCTCAACCTTTGGTCAGCCCGCAAGCCTACGGCCTTCGCCAGGCGGTTTGAAGAGAGCGGATTTCGCAGAGGGTTTGTCTTAAGCGTGTTGAACCCGCTGGCCATACCGTATTGGATCGGTGTAACGGCTTATCTCAAATCGCAGGGATGGATTAATCTGAGCAGTGTGTGGTTACTGCACAGCTACATTCTGGGCACGGCTGTTGGGGCCATGTTACTACTCACCGTGTTTGCCTTTATGGCGCAGCGTGTTTCACGCTATGTCAGCGGGGCGTGGGCCAAACTTGTGCCGGGCTTCGTATTGCTGGCTCTCGGGCTCTATGCTTTTGTACAGTACCTGTTCCTTTAATTTTTCGTTGTACCTTTCGGTATGAAAGTGGAGAGAACAACTCCAGAAAAGATACACGCCAAGCGGCAAGCTGAATTTGAAGCCATGAAGCCGGAAGAACGCCTACGCCTGTTGCGCGTTTGGCAGGAGCGTTTGCGAAAGCCGGGGGTGAATTATTCCTATGAGGGACTGACTGTAAAAATGGTCCGGCAGGCATGAGCCTTTTCAGTCCTTTTCATTTAAAGCTAATTGTATCGTTGGTAAAAAACGAAGTGCGATTCATTGTGGTTGGCGGCTTTGCCGTCATTTATTACGGTGTTTCTCGGGGCACAGGTGATCTTGATTTGTTAGTGGAGCCGACCCGGTCGAACGGGGAGCGTGTGCTGAAGGCCTTCCGTGAACTTGGGCTTTCCTTCGAAGACCTGGACGCTTCAGATTTTGAAAATGCAATATTTCTTGCCTTTGGATTTGAGCCCGATGCTGTTGATGTATTGACCTTTACGCCCGGCATTGATTACGCTACTGCGTACGCCCGCGCAAATCAGTTTTCGGTCTCACCGGAAATAAAAGTCAAAATCATACACATTGATGACCTTATTGCGAACAAGACTAGTTTAAACAGGCAAGGCGCCAAAGCACTTCTGGATCAATACGATGTTCAGGAGTTAGTCAGAATTAAAAATCAAAAATCTGAAAACCGAAATTCCTAAATTCGAAATCGTCAGTTAAAATGTTACTCGCCTTCGACATCGGCAACAGTGATATCACCATCGGCTTGTGGAACGGCCAGGCCTGGAGCCATCATTGGCGTGTTCCGTCACGGCCCGATCAGCCCGAATTGTTCTATGGCGTAAAAATCCGTGATTATTTTCTCGAAGCATCGCTTCAACGCGAACATATCGAGACTATCGTGATCAGCAGCGTGGTGCCGGGTCTCAATGAAAAGATCAAGAACGTTATTCGCTCGTTGTTTATCCGCGAGCCGATTTTTCTCGGTCCGAAAGTATATGAGCAATTGCCGCTGGAGGTGCTCAACCCCTATGAAATTGGCAGCGACCTGGTGGCCAACGCCATGGCTGCGTACTCCAAGTTTGGACAAAACTGTGTAGTGGTAGACTTTGGCACCGCGCTTACTTTCACTACGGTGAACCGCAATGGAAAAATTCTGGGCGTTTCCATTGTACCCGGTCTGCGCACCGCCATCAAAGCGCTAAGCCAGAATACAGCCAAGTTGTTTGATGTGCCGCTGGAAATGCCCCGCTCTGCGCTGGGCACGAACACGGTAACGGCCATTCAATCCGGAATTGTAATTGGTTACGATGGGTTGGTGCGCAGCATGATTGAGGCCATTCGCCAGGAGCTGGGCAGTCCGTGTTTGGCCGTGGCTACGGGTGGCCTGTCGTTCGTGATTACGTCATTGAAAGAATATTTCCAGGTAGTAGACCCGCAACTTACGCTGGATGGCCTTCGTTTCATCGGGGAGCACATTAGCAACGGAAAGAAGTAGTTCCGCGTGCCGCCCTCACCATGATCACCAACGTCAAAATCACCAATACCGAAGTTCTCTCCGACAACTGGTATGTGTTGCGGAAACTGACTTACGAGTACACCAAAAAAGATGGCACCCGGCACGTGCAAAGCCGGGAAGTATACGACCGCGGCAATGGCGCCACTATCTTGCTTTACAACAAAGAACAACAAACCGTCATCCTCACCCGGCAGTTTCGATTGCCTACATTTGTAAACGGCAACGAAACCGGTATGTTGATTGAAGCCTGTGCCGGCTTGCTGGATAAAGACAATGCCGAGGATTGCATCAGGCGCGAAACCGAGGAAGAGACAGGTTACAAGATCAGTGCGGTGCGCAAAGTTTTTGAAGCCTACATGTCGCCCGGTTCCGTTACCGAAGTGTTACATTTTTTCGTTGCTGCCTATGCACCGGAGATGAAGGTAGCCGAAGGCGGAGGCGTAGCCCGAGAAGAAGAAAACATCGAGGTGCTGGAACTTAGCTTTCAGCAGGCATTGGAAATGGTGGACCGGGGCGAAATCAAAGACGGCAAAACCATCATGCTGTTGCAATACGCACAACTTCACGGAATTCTGTGAGCTATACCGGCCCCGCGGCACTTCGGGGGTAACGTTGCCCGTGCTCTGACTAGCGGTTTTCGCTATCTTTACCAGCACTATGCTATTCTCGCGCTCCGGAAACCTGGCCATAGACCTGGGCAACACCAATACGTTGTTGCGCGATCAGCATCACTTGCTCTTGAGTGAGCCCTCGGTGCTGATCGTGGACGAAGACAGCCACCGCATTGAAGCTGTGGGCGAGCAAGCCTACGCGATGTTGGAAAAAACCCATCACCACCTCAAGCCCATCCGGCCGTTGCGCGGGGGCGTTATTTCCGATGGTGAGTCGGCCAAGCAGATGATGCGGGCCCTCGTGCGCAAAGCCAGCCGACCCTCGTTGTTGCGCGGGTTTCAATTCCTCATTTCGGGTGTGCCCTACGATACCACGCCCGTAGAGAAACGTGCCCTGCGCGATACCCTGGATCAGTTCTCGGCCCGCCATACCCATCTGGTACATGAACCTTTGGCGGCCGCCCTCGGCATGGGGCTCAACATTCAGGAGCCTGAGGGCAAGCTGGTGGTGGACATCGGTGGCGGCATCACCGAAGTGGTGGTGATTTCGCTCTCCGGTGTAGTGGCTTTCCAGTCCGTCCGCGTGGCAGGCGACACCCTGGATGAAGAAATTCAGGATTACTTCAGACGCGAGCACCATCTCGCTATTGGATTAAAAACAGCCGAGCAGTTGAAAAAAGAACTCGGTTGCGTCTACGAGCCGATCGCGTCCAGCACGATTGGCCGACTGGTAAAGGGCAAAGACCTGCGCGAAGGGATTCCGTCCACCCGCTGGGTGAACGAGGCCGAGATCTCCCGCGTACTGGACCGCCCCTTCCGTCAAATTGAATCGTGTATTCATCAATCGCTGGAGGCTTGCCCTCCCGAATTGGCGGGCGACCTATACCGCACCGGTATGTTCGTGACAGGCGGCCATGCCCGGCTTACAGGATTGGCTGAGCGTTTTCATAAACTATTTCAAATACCGGTGCATGTGGATCCGCAGGCACTGCTCTCGGTGAGCAAAGGTATTGCCCACATCCTCAACCGGCCAGCAGCGTTTCGCAGCGTGTTGATGTGAAGTTTGTTCCTCCGATTCCGGTGCTCACATGCCGACAAAATTCATCTAAGCCGCTTTTGGCCACTTCCACGCCTGCCATACAATGCCGCTGGTGACGATGCTTTCCATGACGGCATAAAACACGTAAGCGGCAACCTCGGGTGTTACGGGCATTGACGTTACCGCTATGAGCACCATATTGCCGGTGAACGCCACACCGAAGATAATATTAGCCCACCGCGCAACGGATGCCCGGGCGAGCACGGAGAGAATAATCACCAAGGGAGGCAACGCCATTAATACCGAGGCAGCGAATACCTTTAGCGGATTGTTCAAGAGGGTATTGCCACTCACCAACTTCCCGGCTTCACCGGGGATATACAGGGCGAAGTAGTCGCCATATACATACAAGAACATGACGGTCGTCCACAGCGCTACGAGTCTGACCCGAATGCTGGCGGGGAGTTGGTTAAGCATGCAATTAGAATTCATTTGGCTAGAGACGAGCAACAAACGATTAGGTTACATTCGCCCCCCAAAAACATTTAAGGGCATCTCTAAAAACCTCGACCTGTCATACCGGACTGGTTCCGGTATCTGATTCGGTGTGGTTGGAATGGGATTCCGGCACAAGGGCCGGAATGACATTTAGATTTTTTTGGTGGATTTTAGTGATGCCCCTAATATTGAATAGAATGTCAAACGCGAATTACGGGTGCGCACGATATGCGGGCGATCAAAACTTCGGAGGTGTTTGTCGCAAAATTTGCTGCAACACCTGGCAAAACTGGGGCAATTCAGTTTCCAATTGCACGGGCCGCTCCAACGGCAACGGCAAAAAATTCCTCCATGTTACCGAAAGCATAGCGCCTGAAAAAGTGGCCTTTATCAGCCTGCAGCTGTTTCATCTCCTCAAAGGCCAGCCGTTCAAACTCGCTAACCCAATACGGATCCAAAACCGAGTATCGATGAGACGTGAGTTTGTGCTCCAGCCAGAGTGCGTGTGCAAACTCATGTAACAACAGATTCAGCCCGTCTTCATCGCGATGAAGCCCCCTCCTTACACCCGTCCAGCCAAAGACAATGGTTCGCAACCCGGGATTCACTTCGCCCTGATGCCGCTGGCCGGTGATCTTCGATTCACAGTCAGCGGAATAAATAATGATTCGCGTCCAAAAGGTGAGGCTCTCGGGCGGAAAACGAAGCACCCGTTGCGCAGCTGCGCTGCTTATGATTGTTTTCCTTTCCCTTGTCAGCTTAATCTTCCGGGGAATAAAATCGAAGTACTCGTAATGATCGCGCACAAGCCGGAGAAAATGCAGCTTATTTTCCCCCGTTAATCGATTGTAGAATTTGTATTGCCCGTGAAGCACACTATGAAATAGCGGACCGAAATAGGTACGAAATCTCGCCTCCGCAATTGCTTTACAGACTTGACCGTACAGCCACCCTAACAACTCAAAGAGTAAACCCCTTATACGCGTTCAGTAAATCAGAAAAACTCCCCGTATAAGGCATTCCGGCATCACACCCTCTCCAATGCCTGCTTCAAATCGCTGATGAGGTAATCCGCATCCTCCAGGCCAACATACAACCGAATCAACCGATGCCGCTCCTCAGCCGGGTTGAATTCATCAGGCCGTATGGAGACGGCCGAAGGAATCACCAATGACTCGTGGCCTCCCCAGCTCACGGCCATGAAAAACCGTTGCAGCGAATTACAGAACATCTCCACCTGCTGCAGCGTGGTAGCCCGAAGCACGATGCTGAATAAGCCACCTGCATTTTTCATTTGCTTTTTCGCCAGTTCGTATTGCAGAAAAGAGGGATGGAACGGAAAAATCACCCGCTCCACCTTGGGATGGGCAGCCAGATAATCCACCACCGCATGGGTAGTGTTGCAGATACGCTCCATGCGCAGCGGCAAGGTGCGCAGGCCACGGATCAAGAGCCATGCGTTCATGGGTGAAATGTTACCTCCAATGTTCAAAAACTCGCCTTCAAAAATCTTCTGGATATGTTGGCGCGAGCCGGTGACCACACCCGCCACTACATCGCTGTGGCCGCTGATGAATTTGGTTGCACTCTGCGCCACCAGGTCGATGCCCATTTTGTGCGGTTGTTGGTACAGCGGGCCCGAGTAGCTGTTGTCGATCATGGTAACAATACCGCGGTTTCGGGCGAGCGTGGCCACGGCCCCTAAATCCTGAAGCTCGTACGTAAACGTGTTGGGCGATTCGAGGTAGATTAGTTTGGTGTTCGGACGAAGCGCCTGTTCAAAATTTTTGGTTTGGGTGCCATCGACAAATGTGGTGGTAATGCCGAAGCGCGGCAGTAGCTTTTCAAACAACTTGATCGTCCAGCTATACGGGCGTGCCACACTCACGATGTGATCGCCCTGTTGCAGCAAGGCCAATAGCGGAATACTGATGGCCGCAATTCCACTTCCAAAAACCAGGGCATCATCGGCACCATCAAGGGCCGCCAGTTTTTTGCGCAAAATATCTACGGTCGGGTTGTTACCGCGGCTGTAAAGGGTAGCGTGGTACTCATCGGCCAGTGCCGCCCGAAACTCCGCGACCGTGCGAAAGGCAAAGTTGCTGCTTTGAATAATGGGCGGAGCAATCGCATTGAAGTATTGGTCGCGATCTTCGCCCAGTTCATTCAGGATGTAGGAAAGTTCCATGGTTCAGGATGCTGGATACTTGATGTTGGATACCAGATGCTGGATTACTGTCCTTACTTCTCTATTCTCATCTTCTAATCTTCTCAATAACTCCAGCTTTTCGTATCCGCCCCGCGGGGTGCACTTTGTTCGATGCGCTTCAAAATGCGCGGCAGGTACATGGTGTTGTAGCGCAGGCGCGAGATGTAGTTCGGATTTTCATGATCTCCATTCCAGCAATGTTCAGCCCTGTCGCCATAATCCACTTCGCCTGCGTAAAACGGATTGTTGGTCTTCTTCAGGAAATCTTCCATCAGGTACACCGCATTGTTTAGATAATAGTTATCCATATCGCCACAATAGATGTGAATCTTTCCCTGTAGTTTGGGTCCCAGTGTTTTCCAATCGCGCTCCAGAATGTGGCGCAAATCATAATGCTCGCGCCAGTAGGCCGCTACCTCCGGGTCGATATCGCCCGTCTCTTTATTGAAGATGCGTTTCGGATAACCATCGTCACCCTGGGGTGAATACACCGCTTCCCAGATATCCCACTGCTGTCCGCTCCGCGATTTGGTACCGAGCGCCAACTCGTAGTAATTGCTCTCCTGCATGGTGCTTTGAATCTGGCCGAGGTAATTGCGGTGCGAAGGGATCGGCAGCTTTTTGAAATCACTCTCGTACCAGTAGGCATTTTTCTGTTTGTAAATGTCAACCAGGCAAAACGCGCGAAAGTCGATGGGATCGGGACAGGCCGCAAAGCAGCCGTTGAACTCATCGGGATAGAACATTTGCACGGCCAGCGCCTCCCAGCCCCCGGTGGAGCCGCCATAGGTGAAGCGTGCCCAGCCCTGCCCGATGCCGCGGAATTTCTTCTCAATCTCCGGCAGCAACTCGTACATGATAGCATCGCCATACGGGCCAAGGTTAGCCGAGTTCACGGCATAAGAATCATCGTAGTAGGGATTCGCGTGCTGGATTTCCACCACCAAGAATCGGGGGAAGTTTTTGCTGGTCCACTGCTTGTAAAAGTTGTAAGCCTCCTGCTTCTGTATTTTGTTATAGCCATAGATGCCGAACCGGGAACTGTAGTCAGTGGTATCCATATCGGCCGGTGGTGGCTCGGTGCTGAATCCGCCAAAATCGCTGGGAAAGTGCCCGTGGTAAATCATCAGCGGGTAACGCGCCTCGGGATGTTCATCAAATCCCTCAGGCACCAGCACGTGGGCGCCCAGGAACATCGGGCGACCCCAGAACTCGCTCAGCATCTTGCTTTCAATCTTGATGTGCTTGACATACTTCGTGTCTCTCGGCTCCTCCACCGGTGGAATTTTCTGATCCATCACAAGGTCAACTGCCTGGCTGGATTGCGGATCAATCGAAACTTTCACGGGCGTACTGTAAAAGTTGCCCGGCTTGCGATTCCACTGTTGACCTTCACCCTGGTCGGGCGGAAGCTTCACCGTGTGGCCTGTTTTGAGGTTGAATGTTTCGTAGCGGTTGATGAGTGCCTGCACGTAGTAATCGCCCTTGGGGATGTCACCGATGTTACGAATGGGAAAACCGAAGGCCTCCCCGCTGACGGTGATTTTATCACCCGGCTTCATGCCCTCCACATCGAGGCCAAAAACAAGCTGGGTGTTGAGCCCATCCCCGATCTGAAAGCGTGGCTCGGCCTTATCGTTGTTGGCCAGCAGCAGTAACAGGCGGCCGTCCTGTGCCTGATCGCTCAGCTCCTTTGTAAAGGAGATGGTAAAAGAAACGCGGTTTCGGGTATCGGGTGACGAGCATTGAATTAGCAATGCCAGCAGAAGCAAAACAGAAATGCGCATAGGTTGAAGTTTTGGGGGAAGATAAGGGGGGAAAGGGACTCCCGCAATGAAGAGATCATCCGGCACTTGCCGCTAGTAGCCGTTCGGCTGCATCACAACCTGAGCTTCACCTCATCGCGGTGGTTCACGGGCACTTTCACCGTAACCCCATGCACCGCCACGCGAATGTAGCCCACGTAACGCAACTCATATTTTTTACCGCCCAGTAAATTGAAGAACGTATCCAGGAGACCCAATTCCTTAAGCGAAAGTTTGGCCTTCACCGGCACGGTGAACTCGGACCGGGCCGGTACCACCGTGTTCGGATGGTCGTTCACCGTGGCGGCTTTCTTACCGTCAACCAACACCTCGATGTTGATCTCCTTCACCTTCATGCGCAGGTTATTGGGGTTATAAAAAAGGGCATCGCCTGTTACCAGCGGGTCGCCCTGGCCCACGTCAACCATAATATTCTTCACGCTGCGAAATTGCACCGCCTCTTTTGGTGCACAGGCAACCCCCAGAGCCGCCAACAACCAAATCAAATATCTTCCTCTCATTTTTATATCTTCCTTACGGCAAATAAACAACAAGCGGGCCATAATCAAACCTTCTACCTTTGCACCCGTGAACCCTGCGCTGCAAACTCAACTGGACCACCTGGTGGATGACCTCGCCCGGCACGACCTGGCCGTGGTTGACCATTTTCTTTCACCCGAAGAAGTGAATGACCTCCTCAAGCTGGACGCGTTTCAGGGCGATTTGTTACAGCTGAAAAGGGCCGGCATCGGCAAGGACGAGGGCAAGCAAATCAACGAGGCCATTCGGGGCGACTACATTCAGTGGATTGACCGCGAGCGCGCGCCAGCACCGGTACAGCGATACCTCGCCAAACTGGACGCCCTCCGGGACACGGTGAACCGCGAACTGTATGCCGGCATTCGTGATGCCGAAATTCACCTGACCCGCTACCCCATCGGCACTTTCTACAAACGTCACCTGGATCAATTCAAAAAAGATGACCATCGAAAGCTATCGGTTATCTGCTATCTGAACAAAGACTGGCAAGCGGCACAGGGCGGGCAATTACGCGTCTATCCGGCCGATGCCCCAATCGATATCTTTCCGGAAGCCGGACGGCTGGTGTGTTTCCGCAGCGACAAGCTGGAACACGAAGTACTGCCGGCCACACGCGAGCGACTGAGCATCACCGGGTGGATGATCAATCAACTGGCGGAATTGCGATATCTTTGACCATGTTCTACACGCGCCTCCAAGTCGTTTGTGATTCGCAGTTTGCGGACATCCTGATGGCTGAGATTGCCGAAGCCGGATTCGACACCTTCATGGAAACGGAAAAAGGGTTTGAAGCCTATGGCGAGGAAAATCTGACCAATGCCCGTTTGCTGGCCGATATCCAACAGAAATACCAACACGTGAGCCCGCTCCTTTTTTTTCAAGATCGGGTGGCGCGCGAAAACTGGAATGAAGAATGGGAGAAAAACGTGGAGCCGATTATTGTGGAGGATCAATGTCTGATCCGTGCGGCTTTCCATGTGATCGACCGAAAGTACCCGTACGAAATTGTCATCACGCCCAAGATGTCATTCGGCACCGGCCACCACGCCACCACCCAACTGATGATCGGGCAGCAATTGCAATTGGACCACCAGGGCAAGCGCGTGATGGATGCCGGTTGTGGCACGGGCGTGCTTTCGATTATGGCGCATTTGCGAGGTGCAACTGAAACCGATGCGTTCGACATCGATGAATGGAGCGTGATCAACGCACAGGAAAACGTGGAATTAAACCGCGCGCAGAGCATTTCCGTATGGCAAGGCAAACTCGGTGACCGCCACTATGCCCAACCGTTTGACATCATCCTGGCGAACATCAACAAGAATGTGCTGCTGGGTGACCTGCGGGCCTACGCGCAGCACCTGGCAGCAGGCGGCCATCTGTTGTTGAGCGGGTTTTACCGCGAAGACTGCACCGACTTGGTGGAGGCTGCCCGGCCCGTTGGGTTTGTACCCCTTCGCGAGACGACACGTGAAGGTTGGGCCTCCTTGCTGCTGCAAAAAAAGTGAACCCATCCACCCGCAGCCGGCCATACCGGCCGTTATTACATTTAGCCGATATTTTGCGAATTTAGGCGTTTGTTTGTGCTGAAACGAGCATTCATCATTGGATTGTGGTTGACCGCTGGCCTGGCCCAGGCGCAGGAACGCTATGCCTTTCAGGACAGTATCCGGTTTCTCCTGGAAAAAACGAAGTCAGTGGACGCGATGGCGATGGCCAGCGGGTTCACCATGGGCTGGAATAACATGAGCCCCGAGCACAAACGCCTTGTGCGCGACCATGCCGAGATCATGAAACTCAAAAAGTTTCGGGTGCAGCCCGGCCTTGTCGATTACTACGGGGCGCTGGTATCCGCCATCGCCATTGAGAACGCAGACGGAGCTTCGCTGACATCATACCTGACTACTGCGGGGCAAGTGCTGAATAAAGAAACCACGGGCCAGGCGATGGAATTTTTTCGCCAGAGCAGACTCTTCTTTACCCATCATGTGTTGTTTGACTCCAAAGCGTTTGTGCTGCGGCCCGCCAATGACCGTTACCGGTTTGAGTACCTGGAAATGCCAACCCTGGCAAGTGCTGACACCACGCAGGCGTACATTCCTCCGGTAGAAGAACCGATTGACACCACGGCCTATAACCGCCCCTCGTGGCAACAGCCGATTTATCAACCCGAGGTGTATGGGCCTGCAATTGTTTTCAGTCGCGTTTCGCTAAACTTCATTACACCCTACGATTCGGTATCGCTCCAAAACACCCAGGGCACCTACTCCATGCGCGACAAACTTTTTGTCGGAGAGGGCGGGCGATTCGATTGGCGTTCGGCCGGACTTAGTCCCGACTCGGTGTACTATGAGTTAGACAAGTACAACTTCAAGACCACGCAACCCGTGTTCAAAGCTGAGCAGGGGAAGTTACTGTACAAAGGACGGCTGCCCGGCTTCACGCCCGGTGTGCTGGAATTTCGCAGCACCTCGCATCGCACACCGCAGGCAGCCAGTTTCCCGCGCTTTCGTTCTTACGAAACGGACATTAAGGTCATGGGCATAGGCGATGAGCATCTGAAGTACACGGGCGGCTTTGGACTTAACGGACCGGGCATGACCAGTCAGTCGGTAAGCGCTTCGCAGGCAACGCTGGAACTATGGGGCGAATCGGATAAACGGTTTCGCGTAGTGGCGGCATCCTTTGGATTTAAAGATTCCACCATTGCAGCTAACTCCGCCAAGGTCACGCTCTACCAGGAAAACGATTCCATCTACCATCCTTCCGTGAATTTTCGATACGACCGTGGACGCGAGCGGGTGATCATTACAAAAGATCAATCGGCCCTGCGAAATGCCCCGTTTAATTCCAGTTTTCTGTCCATGGATTTCTCAGCCGATCAGATTCAATGGGATTTGAAAGCTGACAGCCTCGGCATAACCACAATTGGCGCGGGCAACATTGCACCGATGGTAATTGAATCAACTGATTTCTATAATCCGGATGACTACCGCCAACTGCGGGGCAAGGGATTTAGTTTTCATCCCCTGGCGCTGGTGGCCAATTATGCTATTAAAGTGGCCAGCAATGATTTTTATGTGTTTGACCTGGCGGGCGACTCGCGCAAAGACCTCGGTGAAGTGAAAATGGCTATGGACTTTCTGGCGCAGAAAGGGATGATCCTCTACGATCCGAGTTCGGGTAAAATTCGGGTGCAACCGAAAGCTGTGCATGTGCTGCGCTCCGTAAAAGGCGAAGATGATTTTGACAACATAAAAATCCATTCGATTGCCAAAGGCTTCCCCAATGCCAGTTACAATCTGAAAAAACAATACATGACGGTGCGAGGCGTGGAGGAATTCAACATCAGCGATTCGCTGAATGTGAACATCAAGCCCGACAGCAGTGTGATCACTTTGTTGCAGAACCGCGACATCAAGTTTGACGGCACGATCACGGCCGGCAATTTTGAGATTACCGGTAAGGATTTTCGTTTGAAGTACGATAGTTTCTTCATCAACCTCAACCATATTGACTCCATCCGGTTTTACGTGACGGATAAAAACGGTAACCGCAGGCGGGTGAACAACGCCATGGTGGGGGCTGACTCTACCGCAGCAGCCGAAGGAGGCCTGGCCGGGGCCAGCAAATCGTCCGGCACGCTGTTTATTGCCCGGGCCGATAACAAATCCGGAAAGGTCAAAGACCCAAATTACCCACGCCTCGATGCCACTGCAGGTGGTGTGATTTATTTTGACCGGCAGGAAGTGCTCAATGGCGCCTACGACCGAAGCGTGTTTTTTGTGGTGCCGCCCTTCAAACTCGATAGCTTGAGTGATGCCGATCCGGCTGCCATTAACTTCGAGGGTACGTTTGTCACCAGCGGCATGTTCCCCAGCTTCAAGGAAAAACTTCATACGATGCCCGATAAGTCGCTGGGTTTTCAGCACCGCGTACCCGACAAAGGGTACCGGCTTTTCAATGGCGATGGCCGCTTGTATGGTGCCATGAGTCTTGACAATTCGGGAATTCGCGCCACCGGTCGCATCGACTATCTCGCGGCCAGTGTAGAATCGCCTGATTTTATTTTTTATCCCGACTCGGTGGTGGGCCGGGGCAAAACCGGCAGCGTCACCGAGAAACAATTTGGCAACGTGCTCTTTCCGGATGTTAAGTTCAGCGACTACCAGATGAAATGGTTCCCCAAACAAGATCAATTCAAACTGAAAAACCTCAAGGACCCGTTTGGCCTGTACCAGAACACGGCCCAGTTGAATGGCGTGGTAACCGTTTCGAAGAGCGGTGTAAATGCATCGGGACGCATGACCACCCGTGGTTCCGAAGTGGCCTCAAAGGATATGCACTTCAACCAAAAAGATTTTGGCGCCCGCAATGCCCGTTTTGAGGTAAAGACCAACAATCCGGACAAGCCCGCGTTGGCCGGCAGCGATGTTCGCCTCAAGTTTGACCTCGTGAAAAACGTGGCAACCATAAGCCCTGAGATTGAAGGTGAAGCGGCTATTGCTTTCCCCTATGCTCAATTCAAAACATCCATACCTGAAGCGCGATGGGATCTGAACACCCAAAAAATTGTGATGACGAAGGCGGCCGATGTGCCGATCGAAAATTCATATTTCTACACCACGCGCAAAGATCTGGACTCGCTCTATTTCAATGCCACGCAAGCCGAATACGACATTGCCCGGCAGCAGCTAAAAGTCAGCGGCATCCCGTTCATCAAAGTGGCCGATGCCAAGATTACCCCGGAAAACAACGAGGTGCTCATTCTGGAAAATGCCAAGATCGGACAGTTAAAAAATACCACCATTGTGCTGGACACTCTTAATGGCTATCACCTGCTGACAGAGGGTGTGGTTGACATCGTTTCGCGAAAGGCGTTTTCCGGTTACGCCACGTACAAGTACATCAACTCGGTACGCGATACGTTCAACATCAAAATGACAGACTTCCACCTGGAGGCGATTGAATCCACCGGGCAGCGCAGACGAAAAGATGACGACCTGAGCCTGGCCACGCAGCAAACCGTGGCCAAAGGAGCCGTTATCGACAAAGACAACATTCGCCTGTCACCGCGCATTTTCTATAAAGGGGACATGACGATGTACGCTACACGCCCCGCACTGCAACTGAACGGCTATGTGAAACTTGACCTGCGTAAAATCAAAGCCTACAACACCTGGCTGCAGTATGCGCAGAGCGGAGACGAAAAGGAAATCTATCTGGACTTTGACAATGCCGTGACGGAAGATGGAAAAAAAGCACAGGCCGGGCTGCACTTCGCCAGCGACAACAGCCTCTACATCACCTTTGTATTCGACAAGAAAGACGATGGTGATGATGATTTCTTTGTCCCGTCCGGTTCTCTGTTTTACGATTCTACCATGTTTCGAATTGAGGACCGCCAGAAAGCATCGGGTGAAAAACTTTCGGGAAGTGTATTGGCGTATAACGAGGATAAGCAAGAGGTGAACTTCGAGGGATTGGTGAATTTTTTTGAAAGTCAACGCGACTTTTCGGTGACCACCTCAGCCATCGGATCCGGCAACCTGGTAACCAATGACATTCGCATGAATGCGTTCCTCCTGGTGGATATGAAGGTGCCCCCAACGGCCTTTGATCTGATGGGTAAAGACGTGCAAAACGTGGTAAACAACGAAAGCGTTGACGAAGCCCACGGAGATGCCACCGACCTGCTGTACAAAGTCGCGAATATTGTAGGCGAGCGCGTTGCCAAAGAATATGAGCAGCGCTCACTGAAAGAGCCGGTACCGTTACCCTCCATTACCATGTTGGTGAAGCCTCTTGCTTTTTCAAATGTGGACCTGAAGTGGTCGCAAAAAGAAAAAGCATTCTACAACGAAGGCACGCTGGGCCTGAGCCACATCAGCCGTTACGATATCAACGGTGCTTTTGAGGGCTTTATGGAAGTGAAACGCACCGAGGACGGCCAGCCGATTTTCCATGTGTTTATCAAAGCCTCGCCCGATTCCTGGTACTACTTTGGTTTTGAGGATAACCGCATGATGGTCCACTCTTCCAACCCGGCCTTTAACGACCAGATTGCCAAACGAACCAATGCTTCGAAAGCGAAAGTGGGAGAATTGGTTTTTATTCCCGGCAGCGATGACGAAACGCTGGCCTTCATCAACCGCTTCCGTAAGACCTACTACGGAAAAGAAAACCCCTACGACTTAGGCGGAGACACGGCAAAAGAGAAAAAGAAGGACAAGAAGAAAGATGAGGAGGATGACGGGTTTTGACCGTCATTTCTTTTTTGTTCGCCCCAACAACTGCTCAATGTCTTCATCACCCTCCAGGTTATACATTTGATTGACAATCCAGGGGTACCGCCTCTCGACATACTTCGACAGCGGCTTCACTTTGTATTTTTTTGGATTGGGCAGGCAGGCCGCAATCATGGCAGCCTCGCTACGCGATAACTTCTTTGCCGGCTTCTTGAAATAGGCTTGCGCGGCAGCTTCCACACCGAAAATTCCCGTGCCCGTCTCCGCCACATTCAGATACACTTCGAGTATCCGCTCCTTCCCCCACACCAGTTCGATCATGAAGGTGAAATAAACCTCAAGGACCTTGCGCACCCAACTTCGGCCCTGCCACAGAAAAACGTTCTTGGCTACCTGCTGGCTGATGGTGGACGCGCCCCGCACACGTTTGGGTTTCTTCTTATTATGCTGCAGGGCTTTCTGAATGCTCTTGATATCAAACCCGTTGTGATCGGGGAAGAGCTGATCCTCGGATGCCATCACGGCAAGCTTCATGTAGGGAGAAATATCTTCGTAGTCGACATAATCACGCCTGAGGCCGTGGCCCTGAACCCAGTTGGTGAGCTGCGTAATGGTGATGGGTGGATCAACCCACTTGAGCAAAACGATATAGGCGAATTGCGCCAGAAAGAGGAAGAGCAGAAATTTCTTGGCTTTTTGCCAGAGTCGACTAAGCGCAGACATTGAAAATCAGTTTGACGAGTAATGGGGCTTTTAAGGCGAATCAAGCTGATTTTTGACACTCTCGTATGTAGTCTCTAGTCTTTTGTACACGATAGTTCTTGCTTAACGCCCGAATGATTTCGCGGGATCTTTTAATTTTATGCGAAGCAGTCTTTTTGAGGTTCGGATGAACAATAAGTTCCTTAGGCACTGTAGGATCTGTTGAATCCATAAACTCAATTATATGGAAAAGATAGACTAGGTACGGTCGATCGATTGTGTTTGAAGCAAGGTTGCTATAGAGCCCAGGTGCCCACAAATTGAAATTGTTGTAGAATGGCAGCGCAAATCTGGTACGCGGAAGAGGTAACTCTAGAAAATCACGCGTTACATCGCTTCTGAGCCAGTTATTAACATGAGGCCTGTAAACCCTAACTGGAAGCGTGCTGTTAACCACACCAAAATCAGCATTCGGTAAACCACTCTTAAACAGAAATTTTCGTGTTATACTCAACAAAGGATTCATAATCGACCAAAAGCCAGAGGAATCATAATGATATCCTAACTCTTGAAGAACATTGATAATACGTGTATCTAGGTTATAGCCCGGGGATCGAAATCCAATTGGTGAGGTGCCTGTCACCTCTCTGATTATCCGGCCACACTTTTCAATTTGTTGCCTAATCTCCTGGTCGGTTAGTCTTGTCAAGCCAAACGGGTGAGAGTAAGTATGATTTTCAATTTCATGTCCATCGCCAAATGCCTTCAAAACTAACTTTTGTATGGCTACGCTCTTCTCCAACTCATCACCTACTACGAAAAAAGTAGCGAATACTGATTGACTGGCAAAGAAATCGTTCGCCCGTTCGAATGCTGTCCTGTAAAAATCTTCTAATCTGTTGGTGTCATAGTTAATTGATGTTAGCCGATAAAAATCAATTAATTTCAAAGGGGAGTCAACATCAATATGAATCAACAATGGTTTTTGGTTCATGGGCATTTTTACCTAGGCGTATTAAAATTTGACAAGGGCAAGTCCATTACAACGCCAAACTCCCGAGTTGAAGACTGAATAAACGTGGCGTTGTACTTCGAATAAAACTTTAATGCTTCCTGATTCGACTTCAAGATTTGCCCAGTAACATGTGTAAAACCCTTTGCGCGATAATAGGAAACTGCTTCATGAAGTAAGGCGTGAGATAACTTCCTTCCATCCGGCAAAATGACTTGACGGAAACTACTGAGCACTCCAATGGTCAGAATTTCAAAGGCAGTCCCTGTTTGCTCAAAGCTTCTAAGAATGGGGTCTGGTTTGTACCTTAGCACCTCGAATAATACAGCAAAACGTTGTGCTAATTGTAACAAGGACACACACATTACCCAGCAAAAAGTAAAAAAATTACTAGGTATCGAGGATCGAATCAGTGAAAATGGTTTAATATTAGTCACAATAATGCCTGCGTAAGTGCCTTTGTACTGTAACAATAGGCAATTCAGAAATCCCATTTTTGGCAGAACAGTGTAATAAAACCGCTTCATAAAATAATTACCCATTCTCACAACAAAACTCTCCGGAAGCACTGCCTTGTGAATACTTACGATAACTTCCATTTGTTGAAAGTCTCGAGGATCAAACCTGACGAATTCTATTTCTAACGGTGTGGAATGCACGTGATACTAGTTGACACCAGCAATAGCAGTTGTATTACTGAACGCTGTGCTTAAGAGGGTAGCGGCACCATTTGATGTTATTCGATATAAATTTCCTTGGTGCACTGCGTAAATGTTTCCACTATATGACGTCATCGCTGTTACGCCTGTCCAACCAGAGCCAAGCGAGGTAGTTGCCCCAGTCGAAGCGTTGGTCTTCCAAAAATTTCCTCCTTGAACGGTATAAACGAATCCGCTTGTTGCTGCCATGGCCTCCGCTCCAGTCCAGCCTGATCCCATTGAGAATGTAGCTCCCGAGCTTGCGTTTGTCTTCCAAAAATTTCCTCCCTGAATGGTGTAAACAAAGCCATCCATTGCGGCCTGCGCTTGTGCTCCTGCCCATCCGGAGCCCATAGAAATCGTATTCCCATTTATATCGGTGCGCCAAAAATTTCCTCCCTGAATGGTGAAGACAAAACCATTTGTGGACGACATGACCTCCGAGCCTATCCAACCTGAACCAAGTTCAACGGTCGCACCGTTCGAATCTTTTCGAACAAACCTGCCATTTATTACGCCAAAAATATAGCCAGATGTATAAGCTAACAACCGAGTATTCGCCCAATCCTCACAATTTACCCCCCTCCTAGAGGCAGTAGAAGCGTCAATGCCATTTAACCGATTGCTTGTTACAGAATATAGGTCTTCAACCGGGAAACCTGCATAAACATTGCAAAGGGCAGTTAAGTCGATAGAAGTGAAAGGACGATCTATTGTTGTCGGGATACACGCGAGCATCCAGGAATTTTGCGAGGGGCCAGTTGGAGTGCCTGGAATATGAACTACTCCAAAACCCATTCCTCCTTCCGAACCTCCAGAACCACAACTAAAGGAAATATTCGCACGATCAGTATGGTGGAATCCGATCGTGTTACCAATTTCGTGTGCAATTACTGTTGTTGCCGCTGGCATTTGATTGCTTGAATTGAAGTGAGCCGTATTCAAGTCAATGAGCCCACCTGGATTTTCTCCAGAAGGATAAATAGCTGACCCAATCTGGTAGGATGCTGAAACGGCATCACCTGAATATGGGTTCCAACGTTACTCGTTACTCTCGCAAAATTTAGGGCGAGGCCTGCGCTATTGTATCTTGATAATGCCGCATCTAGCGATGCTATTGTATTAAAATCAAAACCAGGATCTATAAACACGTTTATTGTTCGCGGCAGTCCTGTTACAATGTTACTGGTTCTGTAATGGGTGCTTCTGCCCTCAGAGTTCCCTGTCTTCTGTTCTTCTAGGGTCAGCGCCTCGACTTCATCCTTGGAAATGAAAATGTCAAATTCGACTACATAGCCCTCTTTCCCGCCCATCCACGCTTTTTCAAGTCCCATTTCGGTTGAAAATCCTGCACGATCTAAAGTCTCTTTTATTTCCACAGGAACCTCCAAAGGGTTTTCAAGTGGCTCCGGACCATTTTCTTTACAAGCAATCAATGTACCTAAAACAATGGCATGAATGATTAACTTTTTCATGACGATTTTTTCCTAAAGTAACAGATTATGAACATTATATTCAAGTGCGATTGGCGTGTTGGAGCATTGTCAAAATATTACTTGCCCATCGCGTGTCGTACCGCGTGATAAACTCAATGCCAACAAAATAATCCAACGGTGACGGAAACGTGAAAAGCAGAAAATAAATACAGCCGAACCGGAACAGAATCCGCTGGGTCAGCAACCATGTCTGCTTTTCCATCCGTGTCGGTATTAATATCCTTTGGTCGTGCCTTTCTCGACAGCCGAAATGCCCCCCTTCATCCAAGGTGGCATAGGAGCGCCCTTCAGGTAGTAGTCAAAAAACTGCATCATACGAATGGCAAAATCGGTGCGATCCTGTCGCTGCGTGAGGCCGTGTCCCTGCCCGTTGTAATTCAACATCCAAACGGGTTTGTTTAGCCGCCTGAGGGCCATGTAATACTCAATACCCTGATACCACGGCACCGCGCCATCGGCATCGTTGTGCATCATCAACACAGGCGTTTTTATTTTGTCGGCAAAAAAGATGGGTGAGTTCTCCAGGTAAAGCATGGGCTTCTCCCACAGCGAACCGCCCAGGCGAGTTTGACTTTTTTCATACTGAAACATCCGGCTCAGGCCGCTTTCCCACCGCACTCCGCCATAGGCACTGATCATGTTCACCACGGGTGCACCCGCTTCGGCTGCTGCAAACAGATTGGTTCGCGTCACTAAATAGGCCACTTGATAGCCGCCCCAGCTATGACCCTGAACGCCTATTCGTTTTTCATCTACAAATCCCTTTTCAATCAAAGACGTGACGCCCGGCAGTATGCAGTTATGCGCGCTTTCGCCCGGGTACCCGATTTTGTACACAATATCCGGCACGAACACGAGGTAGCCGTTACTGGCGTAAAGCGAAAAGTTGATGAACGACCGAATCGGAGCGGGGGCGTAATGTTGGTGAACATCGTCCGCATACCTTTCATAGAAGTACACCATCATGGGGTACTTTTTCTTGGGGTCAAAATTCTCGGGCTTGTACAGCAGACCCTCCAACGGAATGTTATCCAGCGAAGTCCAGTTCACGCGCTCCACGCTGCCCCAGAAAAACTTCTTCATTTGTGGATTCGCTTCTGAAATTTTCCTGGGTGACGCGAAAGACCAGTCGGTGGTCCACACATCGGGAAATTCTCTGAAATTTTCGCGGGTAAAGAGCAGTTGATTGGCCAGTTTAGATTTTGCGGTGTAACTATACCGGTGGTCACTCATTAGCAAACTGGTCAGCTTACCGTCTTTCAGGCTCAGCTTGTAGTATCCCGCAGCCTTTGTAGTTTCATTAAACGCACTTAACAACAACTCTTTCTCAGGATCAATAAAGCGCTCTTCGTTGTCCAGCCGGATGTAGCGAAAGCGCGTCTTCTCTGTACGTCCGATTTTAGTAAGGTTAACGGGTGGCTTTTGTCCTTTTGGATCAAGGGACCAGATGTCATACCGATCGTATACCAGGAAGTTCTGGTCATCCTTCGTCCAGCCGGCCGCCCCGTAGCTGCTCGGGTAATCCGGATGATCATCTTCTTCATCCGCCACGCGCAAACCATTCGTCAACTTCTGCGCTTTATCCCCTGCGATATCGTAAGCAAACCAGGCGGTATCGGTGAGGCTATACCAATAGGCAAAGGTGGCCTTTGGCGATAAGTTGGCATTCCCTTTTAACTGCGACAGAATGAGCTTCCGTGTACCAGCTGCCACATCATACAGGTAGAGATCAGAAAAATTTTGTGTATCCCAGGTGATCATTTTGCGATACTTGACATCGCTTTCCCCTAACAGGATATTGGCATTTCCCTCGTCACCCAGCATCACCGTGGGCACTTCACGGCCGGCAATCTGGCGGATCGATCGCGTATCAAGGTCGATCATGGCCAGGTAGCTGCGCTTTTTTTCGTTGTCCAGTTGCCGGTTTTGTTGCGGATAGATGTAGTCATCGTTCGCTCCCCAAACTTCCACTACCGCCATTTCTTCAGGTAACAGCGTGGTATCGGCAACAGCCGGTACCGGGCACGAACCGAAGAACAGTCGCTTACCATTTTTTGAAAACAGGGGTGTGTAATGTTCACTCACCAGCCAATTGGCAGGCAAGGCCAACGATTTTTCCGCATCCAGAAAACGTGCAGCCGGTTCGCCTGCCTTCCAATAATGCAGTTGAAAATGCCGCACCAATGCCTTGGTGGTATCCGAATCCACCAGGAAGGCCACTTGCTGACCATCTTCTGCCACCGACAATCCCTTGTACTTGAATTTGCTTTTTCCGGTATGCAGTGCAGTCAATTGAGCGCTTTTCAAGTCGTACCAATACACACCGGCCTTCATCGTGCTGTCATTACCTGTAGAAGAAAACAACAGGCCCTGGCCAAATTTGGCAAATGTGTAGTCTTTGACGTAACCAAACTGGGTTTCCTTTCCATCGGTCAACGAACGGAGCACCAGCGTGTAGCCGTTATCATCATTGTTCACTCTCTTTTTTCTGGCTGGCGGTGCGGGCTTCTTCTCCTCCGCTTTTGGCGCATCGGCCTTGAGCTTCCCTTCCTTTTTAACTTCCAGTTGGTAGGCCACCCAGCCTCCGGCCTTCTCGGGCAGTTTGTACGATTTTACATCCGGTATTTTTTCCGTTTTCCGTTGGCTGATATGGTAAATGCCGAGGGAGTCTTTTGGTAAATCTTCTTTTTTCTTTTTCTGCCTGCGCAGTTCTTTGACCACTTTCTGTTGTGGCTTGATTTTAAACACGACCTGACGACTGTCGTATACCAGGCCGATTTCGGCTGCACGTTTGACCGAGTCCTGAACGTTTGTCTTCAGGTGATAGAAGATGACCTTGCCATCTCCGTCCTGGGGATTAACGGCCAGCACGGCCACGGAGCCATCGGGGGTCAATTGCTTGTAGGGAATCTCCTTCCAGTTGTCGTACACGGCATGGGTAAGGGGCTGTTTGGCGACAGGGGCAGGTGCTGCCTTTTTCTGGGCATGGGCACCGAACGCCAGCAGGCTTAACAAAAACAGAATGAGTTTGGGCATAACGCAAAATTTCGTTCAACAAGGTGACGGATTTTTATGATTCGGGCAATATGGTTTTGACGGTGATCTCTATCTTTCCGAGATGAAAGTCATACTTGCCATCCTCGTGTTGGCCGGATCTTGCGTAGGTTCACAGAAGACACCCCCGGCCGACCTTCGCAACACGCGTTGGGTGTTGAAAGAACTCCAGGGAAAACCCGTTGTCATTCCGGAGGGCGGCCGCGAAGCCTTCATTTTGTTTGCGCCCGATGACACCAAAGTCAGTGGCATGGGCAGCTGCAACAACTTCTTTGGAACGGCTGCAATCAGTGAAAAAACGTTTTCGTTCAGTGGCATAGGCGCTACGCGCATGGCCTGCCCGGATATGAGGGTGGAAGACGCTCTATTTCAGATTCTTTCGGCTCCCGTAACCTACTCCATTGCGGGCCGAACGATGGTATGGGAGCAAGGGGGCCAGTCGGTGGCGCGGTTGGAAGCGCGTGAGAAGCCCTGATCACCCGTAGGTGAACTCTCCGTAAGGTGTTCGCAAGGTTACACCTTTACCAGTGCTTTTCTCCACGCGTCCAATCACCTGGGCTTCTATCTGGAATGTTTTCGCGATATCGATGATGGCCTGGGCATGCGACTCGGGCACATACAACTCCAGCCGGTGGCCCATGTTAAATACTTTGTACATCTCCTTCATCTCCGTGCCACTGACGCCTTGTATGAGTTTGAACAGGGGTGGAACATCAAAGAGATTATCCTTGATCACGTGCAATTGGTCAATGAAGTGCAGCACTTTCGTCTGGGCACCCCCGCTGCAATGCACCATACCATGAATATGTTGACGCAACTCGCGCAACACGGGAATCATTACGGGCGCATAGGTTCGGGTGGGTGACAGCACCAGTTTGCCGATGTTGAGCGATGTTCCCGGCAATTCATCGGTGAGATTGTATTTGCCGGAGTACACCAACTCCAGGGGCACTGCCGGATCGAAACTTTCCGGATACTTCCGCGCATAGTGATGGTCGAACACATCGTGGCGGGCTGAGGTAAGGCCGTTGCTGCCCATGCCGCCATTGTACTCGTCCTCATAGCTCGCTTTGCCAAAGGAGGCGAGGCCCACAATCACATCACCGGCCTGAATGCGGCCATTGTCAATCACGCTATCGCGTTTCATCCGGGCGGTTACCGTGCTGTCAACAATCACCGTGCGCACGAGATCCCCGACATCGGCTGTTTCACCTCCCGTGCTGTAGATTTCCATACCATGCTGGCGCAGCATGGCCAGCACCTCCTCGGTACCTTTGATGATGGCGGCAATCACCTCTCCGGGTATTAAGTTCTTGTTCCGCCCAATAGTTGACGACAGCAGAATAGGCCCGGTAGCGCCCACGCACAGCAAATCATCCACATTCATGATGATGGCATCCTGCGCGATACCTTTCCATACGGAGAGGTCACCGGTTTCTTTCCAATAGAGATAAGCCAGTGACGACTTGGTGCCCGCCCCATCGGCATGCATGACGGTACAATACTCCGGGTCACCGGCCAGCAGGTCCGGCACAATTTTGCAGAAGGCCTTGGGGAACAAACCTTTGTCCAGATCCTTGATGGCCTGGTGTACATCTTCTTTACTGGCGGAAACTCCGCGTTGCTGGTAACGTTCGTGGCTCACGGAAAGCGATGAGCCGCAAAGATGCGAAGAAGGTTTAAATTAGTGGCTCACGGATTTTTCCCAGTCGCCAAACCGCTTTAATTCAGCCGAGGCAGAAGCAAACACCCACGTAAGTACGGAGAGGTCATCCAGCAGCCCCGCACCAAGTAGGGCATCCGGAATCAGGTCAAAGGGATTGACAAAATAGAGAGCAGCCGCAATCAGCGTTACCACCGGCTGCCACGACTGAGGCGTATACGTGCGTCTGGCCACCGCTTTGATCAACCGGCCCGAGGTATCCAGTTGCTGGCGCACCTGCTGCCAGTCCTGGCGGGTGAGGTTCCAGGGCTTTTTGACCAGCATGAGCTGACCGGCCAACCGCAGCAAACGGCCCGGCCGGCCCAGCAGCCCGGCAGCCTTCGACAGGGCCAGGTCAAAAAACAGGTTTTTAATGGTCATCTCCTTGGAAACAGTTTCGGCCGGGTGTAAGTTTCAAATGCAAACCCAAAGAAAATGAAAGGTCTTGATGAAATCATGAGCTACCTGCAGGAAAGTATTGCCGATGAAGTGCTGTCCAAAACGGAAAAGCGCACGTTGAAAGATCTGGTGGCCCGCTACCAGCCGGACGATCATCAACAGAATGTGTTGCGCAGCAAGATTTATGACATGGCGCACGCCTCCATCAATGCGCAAAATAAAAGCTTTATCATCGATTGGATACGACAAGCCAACAGTGCGTTGCTGCCTGCCCCGACTGACTCGGCCGATGTGTTTTTTAGCCCGGGCGAAGCCTGCCGCGAAGTGATTACGTCACAGATCGACTCGGCTGAGCGTCAGTTGCACATTTGTGTATTCACCATCAGTGACGATGTGATTACGGAGCGCCTGCTGGCTGCGCATCGCAAAGGGGTTCAGATCAAAATCATTATCGACAACGATAAGTCGCTGGACGAAGGCTCGGACATTGAAGAACTGGCGAAGGCGGGCCTGGCCGTGCGTACGGACACCACACCCAACCACATGCATCACAAGTTTATGTTTGCCGATCAGCGTGCGCTAATTACCGGCAGTTACAACTGGACCCGCAGTGCCGCACGGTACAACCACGAAAACATTCTGCTCACCCGCGAACCCGGTCCTGTGAAATCATTTGAGCAGCAATTTCAAAAACTGTGGGGGCTGATGACGGAGTATTCCTGAACATCACCGCTCAAGTTGCTGCTGCTTAAAAACTTCCCATAGCACAATGCCGAGGCAAACGGAAATATTCAGCGAGTGTTTCGTGCCTACCTGAGGCACTTCCAGTGCCCAATCGCCCAACGCGATCACCTCCTCACTGACTCCTTTCACCTCGTTACCAAACACCAGGGCATACTTTTGGTCGGGGGCCACCCGAAAGGTGTTGAGCGGCACGCTGTCCGTGGTCTGTTCAACAACCACCACTTGGTAGCCCGACTCTTTCAAGGCACGTACAACATCCTCCGGCTTCTCCACATAGGCCCAATCCACTGATGCTGTGGCACCCAGCGCTGTCTTTTCAATCTCGCGGTGGGGTGGCGTGCCCGTAATGCCCGTCAGGTAGATTTTTTCAATCCGAAAGGCATCCGCGGTACGAAAAGCCGAGCCCACGTTGTGCAGACTGCGGATGTTATCGAGCACCAGGGAGACGGGAATTTTAGCCGCGCCTTTAAACTGATCGACCGAAAGCCGGTTTAGTTCGTCCAGTTGAAGTTTTTTCACACGGGCAAGTTGGTGGGTGGCAGAGGTTTTTCCAACTCGTCAATCCGTTGTTTTAATTCCTTGAGCCACACATCGTACGAAATACGATAACTCCATCGGGTGCAAAACCACCCCAGAGGCATAACCGACACCATGGTGATCGCCAGCACGCACAAGTAAAAAGGTTCCTGCATAGTAGAGGCAACCTCGGTACCGGCAGCGGCCATGCCTAAAAAATATCCCGACATGCCCGCAATAGGATAAAAAAACAAGGCAGCACGCTCCTGAAACTGAATATTGGCACGTATCGAGTCGTAGGTGTACCGGAGAAAATTTTTTAAATCGCGGTCAATAGGTAAACCCGCCTTGATCTTTTTATACATCAAAAAATTGATGACCGAAGACAGGAATAAACCCATCTGGGTAACTCCAAGACCTACCCGAACCAAAGTTTGATCAAACTGAAAAAAAAGATAACCCATCACGAGTAGAAAAACGGCAGACCACAAGGCTGAAATCAGGTAGGCCAGTTTCAATTTTTCCACCGGATGCTTCGATTTCTTCACAATGTGGACAGACCCCAACACCGGCATCTCCAGTTTGTCGTGCTCCAATTTCTTCCAGGCCTTCTGCAAATCCATATCAAAAGTCTTTCAATTTCCTGATCAACCCTTCTTTAATGCGATGCAACTTCACCGCGATGTTGTTTTTGGTAAGTCCGGCCATGTCGGCTATCTCTTCGTTTTCATACCCGTCCAGGTGCAGCGTGATGAGCACCCGATCAATGTCTTTCAACTCCAGAATGGCAGCGTACAGTGCCTCGGCCTCATCGTTGTGCGCCCTTTCGGCCTCCACCGGCAACGTCTCAAAGTTTTCCGTGGTCACCACTTTGGCGGGCCTTCGCTTAAACGTTAGTACGGTGTTCAAGCTCACACGGTAGAGCCAGGTCGAGAACTTTGACCGGCCATCGAACCGCGGGTAAGAACGCCAGGCCTGAAATAATATCTCCTGAAACAAGTCACGCTCGTCATCCTCATCGCGCACATATAACCGTATCACCTTATAGATGATGCCCCGGTTTTGTTCTATCCGTTCTGTGAACTCCTTTTCGCTTACCATATCGCTGAGCGTCCAAGATAGCCAACTTTTGCATGCAAGGCATTCACGAAGCGCATTCGGTTCAATCAGTATCCTGTACAGGCAAAAAATTACAACGACATTTTTTTACGGGCATGTAATTGTTTAACCCTTTTTCGACACTCATTGAAAATCGAATCCAGGCGCAATGACGATGACCGCCATCACTCAAACCTCTCCATCAAGATGACAAGCCCACGAGTTTCCCCCGCCCACCGCTGTTCGGTTTTTTTGAACCGCATTTTCTACGGCATCAGTGTGCTGCTGTGCCTGTATTTTTTGATTGCCAACCGAGACTATGGTGCAGCGGCATCAAACATGGGTATCGCATTGATCTTTGATCCGTTCGAGCAATCGGTTGCCTGGCAAAACCGCCCATTTTACCAATGGATGTGGTTGATCGCGCACATTGCAGTAATAGGCGGCTTGCTTGCGGTATTGGCGTTACGCTGAGTGCCGCAGTACATGCAGCGACTACTGACGGAGGCAGATTTCAATACTTCCTCTGCAACGAAAATAGTCGGTTTCTTTTTTTGGGGTTTATTGATTTTTGTCAAGAATTTGTGACGGTGAGTTGCCCCATTTTTGACCCATGACAAAAGAAGATGCCATCGCTGCCATGAGAAACTTTATGGCTGAATGTGTACCCTTTAGCAAAGGGGAGTGGGATCGGGTACAGCCACTTCACGAAGTAAAGATCCTTGAAAAAAACGAGTTGCTGCTCAGGCAGGGAGAAATCTGCACTACACTCGCCTTTGTGGTGAGCGGGGCGTTGTGCCAATTTCGCACGGAAGATGTGGATCCTTACGCATACGACTTCTCCTTTGAAGCAGACTATGCCGTAGACTTTGCCAGCTTTGCGGGCCAAAAACCTTCCACCATTGGTATCCGTGCACTTCGCACGTCAGTGCTTGTTTGCATATCGAAAAAAAATCTGGATGCCGCGTATAAGGTGTCGCCTGCCTTTCAGGAATTTGGCCGACTGATGGCAGAGCGTGCGTTGGTGTATGACGATGACCGCGTCAAAAGCCTGTTGTACGACACCCCGGAAGAACGCTACCTCAACCTGATGGAACGCGACCCGGAGCTCTTGCAGGAAATACCGCTTTACTCCATTGCTTCCTACCTGGGCATCCGCCCCGAGTCACTCAGCCGCGTGAGGGCCAACCTGAACAAAAAGAAATAGAGGCCATCTCAAAATTAACTTTCAATTGTCGGACTGCGTCTAAACAGTGTCGGACTGTCGAAGGCTGTGCAGTGCTAAACCCCGGTTTCGACTAGCTCAACGTGACCTAGGGAAGTGTTTTTGAAATGACTTCTACATACTTCTTGATTTTTGTCAAGTGATGGATTTGCATGCCAACGTCACTTTTGTGCAAACAAAAAACAAAAATGTTATGAAAAAAATATTCAAAATTTGTGGTGCGCTGGCCTTGTTGTCAGCCGGCTCAATCTCTTACGCGCAGCAGGTTTCCGTCACCCTCACTGTTGACCAGGTGCCCGATGCAAAATCCAAAATTTACGTGGGCTTTTATGAAGCCAAAAATGATTTTCCAAAACACGGCAAACATGCATTCCGCAAAGTGATTGAGCCAAACGGCACTTCTTCAGTAACGAAAACGTGGACAGTGCCCGCAGGGGAATATGCCCTGGCCGTGTACCAAGACCTCAACAACAATGATCACCTCGAAACCGGTCTTTTCGGTATTCCGAAGGAACCGTTTGGACTGTCAACCAACCTGAAAGCAGGGTTGTTCAATTTGCCGACATTTAAAAAATGCCGTGTGGACGTAAAAGAAGGGTCACAATTCACCATTCGCTTACGCAAGTAACGGTCAAGTGAGCCCAGCTTTTTTTGCATCGGTCACCTGTGCGATTGAAGTTCATCTGGATTGTTTGAAAACAAAGAGGCTGTCTCGAAAGAGCAGCCTCTTATTATTCCCGCTCATGCGGGATTGCGGGTCGTGTATCGGATATCAATCTGTCGTCACACTATTTTGCAAAACAGTTTAGTCGAGCTACTACGTGCCGGGGACCGCAAGATTTGTTTATCTGCCCATCAAAGCTGATCAAAGTGGTTGGCGCTGGTAACGCTTCACTGCTTTCTTAGTTTCTCAAGCTGCTCCTTTGCATTTGTACTCTGCGGATCCAGTTGAAGAACATATTCATACATTTCGATCGCCCTTTCTTTTTGATTGGCTTTTGCATACGCCTCGCCCAGGCTGTCCCAGCAGTTCGCTGAATCCGGGTAGAGGCTCGCGTTGATCCGCAATACTACAATCGACTCCTGCAAGCTCTCTGGGCCATCAGCACATAGCCGCAGCCGTTGAGTTCGGATTCGCTGTTGGAAACAGGTTTCAGCTGTGCGGCCAAACCGCGTACACTGATGTTGGGGTCTTGGAGAAGGCCGGTGGCCAAACACTGGTTGTTCTGGGAATACACCCGGTAATTCGGCACGTCTGTTTCCCTGTGGGCAACTTTGAATACATCGCGTTCAATCGATTCTACCGCAAAATCTACTATGCGGCTAACTTCATTTCCCTTCTCGTAAAAGATAAAAGTTGGAACGCGGTATACACCCAAACCCCTCTCTTCACGCCCGGGGCGCTTGTTTGTATACATCCAGCGAATCGTCCACTGCAATCAGTTGAGTGTTCGTTTCATTGAAAGAAGCGTCATGAAGTACTTTCATCATTCTGGGTACCTCGCGCTTGCTATTGCCACACCAGCTTCCAAAAACAATCTTCACGTCAAGCTCACCCAGATCAGACGCTTTGACTTTTTTCACGATGTCTTGGTTGGGTGCATACACTGCGTAGTTGGCGTTATACCATGATGCATACGGTTCTTTTTTTAGTTCACCAATCGAACATTTGCCGAGCAACTTTGCATGGGTTCCTTGTGCACCCAAAAACATGGTATGCGATCAATTCAGTATATTATTTCTTTTGGATAAGGCTATCCAGTGAATACTTGCCCGGACCGGTGATGAGTAAGGCAAAATAAGATAACAAATACATTAAGGCATGTTCGCGATCAGCAAAAGGGTCCTCCCCGTGAATGATAAACACGATGACCAGCATCAATATGATCAAAGGAACTAATGCCATGCGTGTGAATAGGCCAAAAACCAGAAAGATGGTACAGAATAACTCAGCAAAAACAGTTAGTGAGTATGAAAATGTTGACCCTACATGAAACGGGTCTGGCCATTCTTTACTATCCTCGGCAAAATGTACGAATTTCGACCAACCGTGCAAGAGCATAAGCGCACAGCAAATCCTTACTAACAATACTCCGGCATCAAATGACCACGGTTTTGCGGAAAGAAAATTTTTCATCAGCAGTTTAACTTTCGAACCAATCTCCATTTTTTGAAGTGCTTATGTTGTTGCTTACTCTTCTCGTTTTTCAGCTTCCCCGTTTTGACCGAATGACACGTACGGACAACGCCAACAGTCTTTTCTCCTCGAAGCGCAAAAATGAGTGTAGTAAAAGCCGGTAATTGTTAACGATGTGTCAATAATTCTTAATTAATTGTTAAAGTATTTCGCATCTGAACGATTAAAGCAATGCAAGGCTGGTTGTATTGTTTTGCGCTCACGTCTATTCCTGTGGCAGATAAAACGACCGATCACAATTCCAAATGCTTAATTACAAATCGCACGAGGTAAGGCTTAGGACTTCTTACAGATACGCCAGTGAGCAAATTTGTGGTAATCAATCTTCTGCGGCAGGTAGAAATGAATCCCGCGAAGGAGTCGGGGTAAACCGGCACAGACAAGGCACTAAAGCACACTTGTATGCGATGCCGTGTATAAAACCCAAAGAGCATCTGTGGGTAGTTGTTTAACTTGTTTTTAACAAACATCGGTGCATCTACCCCCCGTTGATCCCCGTCTAAAGGGTGTGAATAAAACACTACTCTAACCCAATCTCTATGCGGGTCGCTATACTCTATTTGATGGTTGTCGGATTGTTGACCGGGCAGATACATGCACAAAATAAACCAGGCCTTGAGCTTGAGATCCGTAAAACATCCACAGCGATAAAACTGGATGGAGTGCTTGATGAATTATCCTGGACGTCCGCACAGGTGGCAAGTGGGTTCTTCATGAATTTCCCGTATGATACGGCCCTGGCACCTTTTCAGACAGAGGCCCGGCTCACATTCGATGAACATAATCTGTATGTATCTTTTGTATGCTATGACGATCAATCTCGCGATCTCATGCAATCCCTCAGGCGCGACTTTGACTTTGAGGATACGGATAACATCGGAATTTACCTCGGGCCGTATAATGACCGTATCAATGGTTTCTATTTTCGAATCACGCCTTACGGTGTACAGGCCGAGGGCCTTATAGCGGGTGGCGGGTCTGATGATGGAGGCTTTAGCGACAATTGGGATAACAAATGGTACTCGCACGTCACCCGCCAAAAAGATAAATGGATCGCAGAACTGGCCATCCCGTTTAAAAGCTTTCGCTACAAAAATGATTTAAAGACATGGAATATCACTTTTTTACGATGGGACAGAAAGCGGAACCTGGTCTCCAGTTGGATCGCCACACCTATTCAATTTTTTGCTGCTTCGTTTGCATATTCAGGTAACCTGGTCTGGACAGAGCCAACCCCGCATCATGGCACCAATATATCAGTCATTCCGTATCTGGCAGGCGGACTTTCAGCAGACCGATTGGCAGATCCTTCCACCAATGCTGGCACCCTACAAGCCGGCTTTGATGCAAAAGTAGCCGTAACACCCTCTTTGAATCTGGACTTAACAGTTAATCCGGATTTCTCTCAGGTAGAAGTGGATCGGCAGGTGATCAACCTGACGCGTTTTGAGTTTCAGTTTCCGGAGCGAAGACAATTCTTTCTGGAAAACAATGACCTGTTCGAACGTATGGGTTTCCCCGAAGCCCGGCCTTTCTTCTCCCGCAGAATTGGGTTGGCAACAGACACCAGCGGTAACGCCAGGCTGGTGCCAATTCTCTATGGCGCCAGGCTAAGTGGATCGATAACCAAAGATTGGAGAGTAAGCATCCTGAATATGCAGACCCGCGAAGAGCAGGCAATGGGATTACCTGCACAGAATTTTTCGGTGGCAGCCATTCAACGTAATTTTTGGAAACAATCGAACATCCAAATTTCGCTGGCAAATAAACAATCGCTGGGTATTACCGAGGCTGATACCCTGAAGTACTTCAATCCGTCCCTGTGGCGCAATAAAGAGATTAATGATAAGACCGTTTCTGCGTTGAACAAATACAACCGGGTATTAACGGTTGATCTGGAAAGTCGAAGTGCTGACAACAGTTGGCGCGCCAGTGCCTATGCCAGTACATCATTTGATGAGTTCAGCACCAAAGACAGAGCAACAGCTGGCGCTTTCTTAACACATACCAAGAGAAACTATCAGTTTTTCGCAGGCCATACAATCATCCAGAGAAACTACAATGCAGAAATGGGTTTTGTGCCCTCGCTGAGGGTCTATCCGGGCATAGCCACCTCGTATGCAGGCGCCAGTGGAACGTTTTTTCCGAAAAGTAAAATGCTCGCCAACATGGGTCCTGCTTTTGACGTCAATATTGGAAATATCCCGGGTGGAGAAATCACTGATCGCTCGGCTAACTTTGGCTACTTTTTTGATTTTTTAAATACATCCAACGTATTCATCTCCTATGAATATACCTACCAATTGCTGACTAACTCATTCAACCCCATCGACAGCGACTTGTACACCACCTATAATCCCGGAGAGGAATACGATTGGCGAAACGTTTCGATAAGTTATCAGTCTGACCAACGTCCGCTGTTTCGATACTCGCTCGAAGTTAACTCGGGTGGTTTTTACAACGGAAGAAACTTCAACGTCAATGGGCAATTGAGCTATCGGTATCAGCCGTTTGGAAGTCTGGCCGTTACTTTCGATTACAACGATCTAAAGTTACCCGAAAACTACGGAAAGGAAAAACTAATCCTGATCGGGCCACGCCTTGATCTAACATTTACAGACAATATCTTCTTAACTACTTTCATGCAGTACAACAACCTGGCGGAGAACATCAACCTAAATGCCCGATTCCAATGGAGATACAAGCCTGCTTCTGATTTCTTCATCGTTTACACCGAAAACTATTTTTCTGATACCTTATTAAGTAGAAATCGCGCGCTGGTCTTTAAGTTTACCTACTGGCTGAATATTTAAATCGGGCGTTCCAGGTTAAATCAACGGCACCACCGCGCCAAAACAAAACACGCAACCCGATCTCACTCGCCCCTGAACCACACCTGGCCACGGCATCAGCATGCGATCCGCTACGGAATCACCTTATTCAACTCCTGCCACAAGTTCTCCTGGAAGCTTAACGGAACAGAAGCAGTGTCGGGTGCATCGCCCATGCGGATCACCACCAGGCCCTTGCCGGGCACAACATCATGAACATTAACCCGGAAAGCTATCTGGCTCCCACAACGGCAAGAAGTAACCCCCGACCTGTATCCTACGAAGGTAGGTTGGAACGGCCGGTTCAGTACCTGGTCCGGGTAGATTTATCCCGTCTCAACCCGATTGATCAAAGCAAGTTTGACGAGATTCAGAACGAAGTCCTGGCCGATGGAAATGTGAGGATCGACCAACACGGTATGCGCTATACCTTTGCCTTTGAGTATCCAACGCCTGCCTTTAATTTTATTCGCCAACTGCTCAGTTCATTGCCACCCGTTACCGAGAGCAATTCGTGGCGTGTGACGATCCATGCCGGCCCCCTGAGCCGTAATTCGTTTAATCCGTGCGAGACGCTTCACCGGCTGGATCGGTTAGAGGAATTTGCGCCCCCCGGGCAGTTGTATGCGCTGTTCCCGTTTGCAGCTTTGCTGGCGCTGGAAACCCGGTGGTTCGATGTGATCTTTGCAGGTGCCATTACCGGCACCAGCTCCGAGGATGAAACCGTTTTCCAAATCGTGCTCAAAAAGGAGTAGCCACCCCTATTTGGTAATGGTGATCTGATCAATCACTTGATTTCGGGAATCTAACTGGCGCAGTTGCAGTTTTTTTCCAGCTGTTTCGATCAGGGTGAACGAGTGTATGTCCGAGACCATTTTTACCGTAAAGGGTACCCAGTTTTCCTGCGGCTCATGTTTCCACATAAAGGGCTTGGCACTCATCTCCTTATCATAGAGGGCCGCACCCCCCGCACCCGTTACGATGTAAATAATACCCTTGGGTTTTGTCTTGGTGACGCCATCAAACTCCTGGTCAAGCGTGAATTTTCCGTCCACCCTTCCTTCTTTTGAAATCACATACTGCATTCCCGTTGAATCTTTCTTTGGCTCAAATGTAAGCGGGAAGGTGCGTTGGTAATTGTGAACGTGGCCGGTTAACACCATGTCAACACCCAGTTGTTCCAGCACCGGTGAAAGCAGGCGCATCAGCTGATAATCGTAGTGCGCCTTGCTCGAATTAAAACCCGGGTGATGGTAGGAGACAATCTTCCAATCTGCTTTGCTGTTGCGCAAATCGTTGGCCAGCCAATCGATAACAGTCGGATCCAGCGGGTTGACGTACGAATTGGCATCAAGACAGGCAATGTGAACGTTTCCGTGATCAAACGAAAAATGAGTCATGCGCGGAAACCGCGGCTGCGTGCTTTTCTTAAACGCCTCGACCTGTGCCGGTGAGCCTTTTACTTCGATGGTTGCCTGAGGTATGGCTCCATTCAGGGGCAGATCGTTATAGTAGAAATAAGCCAGGCCATCAGGGAATTTGGCGAGATCAGCACTGTAGATGTCATGATTGCCCACCAGCATGTAGAACGGTATGTTCTTCATGATCGGTGAACCCACCGAACTGTCGGATCGGGCGGCTGTGTAGTACGGAAAAAAGTTTCTGCGGTATTCCTGTTCGCGCCCATTGTTGTACACAATATCACCGGTCACCAGCACAAAGTCCGGTTTTTGTTCATTCACCAGCCACGAAATTTTTGCTTGCTGTGGAGACCTCGCCCCGCAATCGCCAAACACGGCAAACCGGGTTTCGGGTTTTCGGGTGCGTGTGCGAAACGTGGCGGTACCGACAACTGTACCATTCTGAAGAACCCGGTAAACATAATCCTCATCAAACTTAAGCTTGCCCAGCTGACTCCGGTAAAGCAACGTGGTTTTCTGATTGAGTTTAAGCGGGGTAACCGTGACTTTGCTGCGGCTGATTTTTTTGGCTTGCTCGAATTGAGTGCCTGTGGTGTATTCGACCACAAACGTGCCGGGCACGCTGTCCGTTTGCCAGATCAAAACTTTTCCCTCACTCGTCAGGGCCGGATAATTGCCGGGTTGTAAGTAAGGCGGCACCAACACTTGTTGGGCAAAAGCAGCCGAAGCTGCCAGCAGCAAAGCGATTGTTCCCTTCACGTTCATGATATCAACTAATTTTTTCGACAGCGATCAATAAAAGCATCTTTGAATAAACGCTCGTTCTTTAGCGTGGTAAAAAATTCACCGACAAACGCGCGGATATCCGCCAATTGTTTTTCCGAAAAATACGCAGCATGGCTGTTGATCACCGCCATAACCTCGTCTTCTTTCTCCAGATAGCGTTGCCGGACATAGTTCACCACGCGCTCGTTACGACAAAAGCCACGGTATACGCGGTCGCGTACTGTGTTTTGGCCGGTCAGCTCACTGGGGTTGGCATACGGGGCATTTACCAAACCCGACATATCAAAGTCATACGCCAGCGGAATGTTCCGGGCAGGCTTGATCTGCAGAACTTTAATGTTGTGACTTGTCACCGATGACCAGTCGGTATTAGATATCATGTATTGAAAAAAGTCGTGGGTAATGGCTGTGGTGTCCTCTAACTGCAGGGGGTGTAGCATGGTTTCCCGAATTTTACCGTCAAACCGGTCGGCCACCAGGCCATCATCCTCAATAAGGAAGCCGACAAGCTGATGGGTCTTGATTTGTTTGCCTTGCCGCTCGCGCAACGTAACGTTCACCAGCCGCGTGTGAAAAATGTAGGGCGTGTGGGGTTCATACAGTTTGTATCCCAGGTACTCTCTATAAATAAGTGAATTGGCGTCTTTCGCAGTTTGGCAGGGTAGCACTAACTTCAAACTCTTATTACCGGCAAAAAGAGTGTTGGCCACATCACTCTTTTTGATTTTTACGCGAAGCGGTGGATAGTAACAGTTTTCGCGCCTGAAATTTCCGCGCGCGCGCACACCCACCGGCAGTGAATCCCACCGACCTTCCGCAGTCTGATATCTCAGTTGCGCGGAGATGTAAACGCTATCGACCAGATTCTTTTTGACCTCCCGAATGGAAATGGCAAACTCAATGGAAAGGGGTTTGCTTTCCTGAAACAAAACGGGAACAGTCTGGGCCTGCCCTTCAATTCCAAGGAACAGGCAGGCGACTACGGGCAAAAGGCGCAGTTTGGTTTTCAATAGTAATAGATTTTGATGATGGCTCTGTTTTTTGGAAAATCAACAGACTCTACCGTGAGCTCGCGAATGTCCAGCCCGGTGCGCAGCCGCAACGCAGCCAGCAACTCACTGTAATTCATCGGAGCCACGTATTCCAGTTTGTCGTACTCAATCACCTGGGTCTTTTGGTTTTTCATCAGGATGTTGCCATCAACCAAAAAGACGACTACGACAATCAGTGTGTTCACACCCATAATCTCGAGGTAGGTTCCCTTCATAATCGCGTTCAGCAACCCCACCGCGATAATGATGAACACATAGGTCATGTCCTTCGAACTCATGGCCTCCGTGCGCAGTCGCAGCAACGAAAACGCAGCCAGCAAGCCAAAGGCCGCTCCGAACGATCCGAACGCCTTAGAGTTCTCCAGCAGGTAGGAAAGCAAAAACACAATAAAGTTCAGCAGGAAGAACATGAAGAATAGCTCGCGCTTGTGGTAGGTCCGTACGTAAATGACCCGAATCAAAAAGATCATCACGATCGAATTGATCAGAACCCGGTAAATGAAAAGTTCCGTAAAGAGAGCGTGGCTATCCATGTGCAGGCGTTAGGTTTGCCCCCTAAAATGCAGGGGTGGTAACAGGGCAGCCAAAATACAAAAAAATAGCGCGAGGAGTTCGAATGGGATTGACAAAGTTCCGTTCAGGTACAATTCCTTTAACGGATGAAGCTTTTTTAGTAATTCGAACGATCTTAACACATCAATAGCTATGCGCAGCCTTTTTGTTTTCCTCCTGCTTGTTTTGTCTCTGGTATCCGAGGCTCAAAAGAAACAGCCAGCGGTTACGTCAACGGTTTCTTTTGACCAGGCTGTGTATTCCGGCTTGCGCTGGCGCGAGTTGGGCCCCTTTCGCGGTGGCCGCTCCTGCACAGTAACGGGCGTACCCGGCCAGCCTAACCTGTACTACTTCGGCACAGTGGGCGGTGGCGTGTGGCGCACCAAAGATGCCGGGCAAACCTGGGAAAACATTACCGACAGCTATTTCGGAGGCACAATCGGTGCCGTAGCCGTAGCCGAGAGCGACCCGAACGTGATCTACGTGGGCGAGGGCGAACAAACCCTGCGCAACAACGTCTCCAGCGGCTGGGGGGTGTGGAAATCAACCGATGCCGGGGCAAGCTGGAAACACATCGGCCTGAGTGACTCGCGACACATCGCCCGCATTCGTATTCATCCTAAAAATCCGGATGTGGTGTACGTGGCGGCCATGGGCAACTTGTGGAAGCCGAACGAAATGCGTGGCGTCTACAAATCAGTAGATGGTGGGGCCACGTGGAAACGCGTGCTCTATATTAATGACACCGCCATGGCGGGCGATCTGGTGATGGACCCGAACAACCCGCGCATCTTGTATGCCGCCACCTGGAACATGAAGCGCAATGGCTACCGCATGGACAGCGGTGGTCCGGATTCGAAACTCTGGAAAAGCACCGATGGTGGTGAGACGTGGGAAAACCTGTCGGACAAACCGGGTATGCCCAAAGGCACCAACGGTATTATTGGTGTTACGGTGTCGCCCGTCAACTCCAACCGCGTGTGGGCAATCATCGAAAATACGGAAGCCCCGGGTGTGTATCGCTCAGACGATGCCGGAAAAACCTGGACGCGCCTTAACCAGGATCGCGCACTGCTGCAACGCGCCTGGTACTATTGCCGCATTTATGCCGATACGCAGAATGAAGACAAAGTGTGGGTGATGAACGTGAGCTATGGCGTATCGAAAGATGGCGGTAAAACATTTGAATTGAAGAACGCTCCGCATGGCGATCATCACGACCTGTGGATTGATCCCAACAACAACCAACGCATGGCCATTGCCGATGATGGCGGAGCGCAAATTTCCAATGATGGTGGCGAAAACTGGACCACCTACCATAACCAGCCCACGGCACAGTTCTATCGCGTCACCACCGACAATGCCTTTCCGTATAACATTCTCGGGGCACAACAAGACAACACCAGCGTGCGCATTCCGCATCGCACCAGTGGTGCATCCATTACCGAAAGCGATTGGACCGCTCTCTCCATTGGCGAGAGTGCACACCTGGCACCTGATCCCGCTAATCCCAACATCATCTACGGCAGCGACTACAAGGGCTATATGAGCATGCAGAACCTCGACAACGGGCAGGAGCGCAGCACCAACGTATGGCCCGACCTGCCAGCCGGCTCGGGAGTAGAGGTAATGAAGTACCGCTTCAACTGGAACTATCCGCTGGTGTTCAGCCGCCACGATCCGAAAAAACTCTATGCGGGCTCCAACTATCTCCATGTTACCACCAATGGCGGGCAGAGCTGGCAAACCATCAGCCCGGACCTCACGCGCGGTGAACCCGAAACGCTCAAGTCTTCCGGTGGGCCGATTACACAAGACAACACGGGTGCCGAGTACTATGCCAACATTTTTGTGATTGCCGAGTCGCCTACCACAAAAGATGAAATCTGGACCGGTTCGGATGATGGGCTCTTGCACGTGACGACCGATGGCGGCAAGAACTGGACGAACGTAACACCGCCTGCCAATGTCTGCCCCCGGCTGAATATGTGGAATAGCATTGACGTGAATCCGTTTGAAAAAGGCGGGGCGTACGCAGTTGCCACTTCGTATAAGTTTGGCGACTACACTCCGTACATCTATAAAACATTGGATTATGGCAAAACGTGGACGGTGATTACCACGGGGATTCCGAAAGAAGAGTTTGTGCGCGTGGTGCGGGCCGATCCCAAACGCAAAGGGCTGCTCTATGCCGGTACTGAAAAGGGGATGTGGATTTCGTTTGACGATGGCGCGAGTTGGAGCAAGTTTCAACTCAACCTGCCGCCCGTGCCCATTGCGGATTTAGCCGTGAAGAACGACAACCTGATTGCCGCCACCCACGGCCGCAGTTTCTGGTTGATCGATGATCTCACTCCGCTACATCAACTCACGAAAGACATGGCCGCAAAAGAGGCGGTGCTTTATAAACCCATCGCCAGCTACCGCATGCCCGGTGGCGCAGGCTGGCGCGAAGCCAACCGCAAGCTGGAGGGACAAAACCATCCGGGCGGTGTGATGGTGCATTTTTTTGTGAAAGCACTTGACGAGAAGCCAGACGTGAAGCTGGAGTTTCTGGAAAGTGATGGCGATGTGATTAAGAGCTATCACAACAAAGCCAAAGAGCGGGCCGAGCAACTTTCGGCAAAAGCAGGGGGCAACCGCTTTGTGTGGGACATGCGCTACCCCGGCTACAAAACGTTTCCGGGCATGGTGTTTTATGGTTCGCCCAACCTCGGCCCTAAAGCGGTGCCGGGCAAATACAAAGTGCGCCTTACGGTGAATGACCAAAGCCAGGAGCAGGAGTTTGAAATTTTGAAAGATCCGCGCATCAACACTACGTTGCCGGAGTTACGGGCACAGTTCGACTTTTTAACCAAGGTGCGCGATAAGGTGAGTGACGCTAACCAGGGTGTGGTGGACATCCGCAAGATCAAAGACGATTTGGGTTCGTTGAAAAGCAAAATCGGGGCGGAGCCCCAGTACAACGACCTGCGCGAAGCCATGAAAAAATTTGAGGACGAGTTGAACGTGCACGAAAACAACATTCACCAGACCAAAAACCGCAGCGTACAAGACCCGCTCAACTACGGCATCAAAATGAACAACCGGCTGGCGCACCTCATGGTGGAGCAGGGCGGAGGCGATTTTGCCCCCACGCAGCAGGGGGAAGAAGTGCGGCAGATGCTAACCAAAATGGTAGATGACGAGTTGGGCAAACTAAATGCAACCATCGACCGCAACGTGGAGCGTATCAACACGATGGCGAAAGAGAAAGGTATTGAATTGCTGAGCGTGAAAAAGGCACCGGTAGTGAACTGATTTTGGCTAATCTTCGTGTCTTTGTGGCTAAAGTGCCCCAAAGGCAGCGGATCCGTAGGAAGTCGTGTTACTTTTTCATGACCTCTTTTTCCAGTACGCGCTCTACCAGTTGATTCAGGGAAATGCGCAGGGCCTTGGATTTAGCTACCGCCATGCGGTGGATATCAGGCTTCACGCGCACGTTGAAGCTACCCTTGTATTCCTTATCAGGCTCCTTACCCATTTTTGCACATGTTTCCAGGTAATCGTCCACAGCTTCCTTGAACGACTTTTTGAGTTTGGTCACGTTGTCGGCCTCAAAAGTTACCACGTCCCGGATGCCCAAAATCCGGCCAAAGAAGGCATCGTCTTCAGCGCTAAATTCTACAATAGCACTGTATCCTTTATACTGCAATGCGTTTTTCATCATGCTCGTTAATTAATTAATTAATCCGGCTTCGCGCAGGTGGTTAAGGATGATATCAAGGGCATATCGCTTAACAATTGGCTTCGGATGCGGCTCATGCAAGCTCACCACGAGCTGGCGTTGGGGGTGAATGAATTTCCTTCGGGAGCCACCACCCTTCACTTCCTGATAGCCAAATTTCGTCATCAAGGTTTGCAACTCTCGCCAGGTGAAGTCGTTTGGTCTGGACTTTAAGCGCAAAAGCGCCTTTTCAAACTTACTCACAATTTCAAATGTAACTAAATTTCAGTTGCAAACAAGGGCTTGGGAATTGAGCAGACGTAGCTACATTTGATTGGTAACCCGATCGGTCATGAAAATACTATTCTTTGTTATTCCCTGCATACTTGGATGTGTTGCTGCCCATGCCCAAGCTCCGCACCCGCTCGAAGGCCGGTGGGATCTTACCGTTAACTGGAACAACCGGCAGGTGCCCTCCTGGCTGGAGGTTCGCCACTCCGGGCGCGAGACGCTCGTAGGGCGTTTCTGTTTTGCCTTTGGCAGCGCGCGGCCCGTGGCCGAAGTCAAGTGGGACAATGGCAAATTCAGTTTTTCCCTTCCTCCGCAGTGGGAGCAGGGCAAGCAAAACCTTGAGTTTACCGGCTTGCTGGAAGCCGACAAACTCATTGGCACGATGACTTACACCGATGGCCAGACCTCATCGTTTACCGGAGTGCGTGCACCATCGCTGTTGCGCACGGCACCGCCCGTGTGGGGCGATCCGATTGCACTCATCGGCAAAGACCTGAGCGGCTGGAAGCCGGATGGCGATAAAAATCAGTGGGTGGTGGAGAACGGAGTTTTGAGCAGTCCGCAGTCCGGTGTAAACCTCCGCACGGTGCAAACGTTCACCGACTTTAAACTGCACGTGGAGTTTCGCTACCCGAAAGGCAGTAACAGCGGTGTGTATTTGCGCGGCCGCTATGAAGTGCAGATCAACGATGCGCTTGGCCTGGAGCCGTGGGACATTAACTTCAGCAGCATTTATGGGTTGCTGGCACCCAACCGCAACGTGGCCAAAGCACCGGGCGAGTGGCAGACGTACGACATCACCCTGTTCGGCCGCACGGTAACTATTGTAGCCAATGGCGTTACGGTAATTTCAGAGCAAGTGATTGCCGGCCCCACCGGTGGCGCTATTGACAGCCGCGAAGGCGAGCCCGGCCCCATTTTATTGCAGGGTGACCACGGCCCGATTGAGTTCCGAAACATGATCATCACCCCGGCCCGGCCGTAGGGGCTTCCCGGATTCAGAATTCAGAATTTAGTATGTAGCATATAGTTGGCAGTAATAGGGCCCGGACATTTTGGTCATCTAACGGGTGACACTCTACTAACAAAGATTTTCCACGGGGACAAGTGAACGGCTGTGGGCAGTTTCGACTTGAAAAAACAATTATCGTTGGACTTGTGAGAAAAGAACTGGTCGACCTTTCGTACTTTTAAAAAATCTTCTCCGTGGACTTACAAGAATATTAAACAATGAAATGCATTTACACACAAATATTGTTGCATTTTTTAGTTTACAACATCTATGCCCAAGACTCTTTAAATCAAGCTTTAAACATTAGATTAAGATATGACAGCGCAAAAGTAGAATTTGAGAATTATGAAAAAATGCATGGCCGTTTTATACAGACGCAGAATATTAAAATGCATTATCTCGAGTGGGGTAATCCCAAACATACTCCTTTAATATGGATACACGGAAGTTTCACCAACGGTTATGAATTATCTAGTATCGCCACTGACATAGTTAAAAAAGGATATTATTTGATAGCAATCGACTATTACGGACATGGCTTAACCAAAATCCCAAAACATGAAGTATCATTATACCATGTAGCAGATGACATTAAGGAACTAATGGACTTCAAAAAGATTAAAAAAGCAGTAATTGGCGGTTGGTCGAGAGGCGGAATAATAGCAACTGCGTTTTATGACTCGTATCCTGAAAGTGTTCTCGGTCTGATACTTGAGGACGGTGGCTCTGTATCAACAAATTCATACTATCACAAAATGACTGAACTACAGTTGAATGAAAGAGTGAGTGAGATATTTAAGCATAGATTTTCTTACTCAAAGTACAAAAGTCAATTTGAAGCTTACAAAGCTTATTATGATTACAACGATAGAGGTACACAATTTAAACTTTTAGCATGGATAACAATGGACGAAGACGGTTTATGGAGCATTGGGCCAGGTGTTGAGGATTTATTCAACATGAAAAATGAAACTCAATTTTTAGATAATATTCTTAGGCCGACCAGAGCTACGCTTTTTGGGGAATCGATGTCAATAATTGAACCTAAAATTGTTTTTAGAAATTTGAATGTTCCTATGCTTATACTAGACCCGGTTTCAGATGATGACATTTTTCCCTACGAGAAAGAAAATCAAGAATTGAGCAAGCAACATCCCGAATTAATTGTTTATAAAAAGTACAATAATACTGGGCACAATATACACTACGAGAGACCTGAAGAATTTACCAAAGATTTAGGAGAATTTGTAAAGAAAATAAAAAAGGCTCAAAGACTAATTGAAGGGCACATGACATCAGGAAGATATAATGACCGACATGAATGGATAAGAAAGAAGTGAGGAGAATGGCCCTACTACTGCCAACAGCATGTTTGCGCTATGGCCGGGCGACCAGTTAAATTTTAGTATTTTTAAACCAAAAACGTTTGGTTTCGCGGGACAACCCGCGGCTTCGCCAGCCGGCCACATCGCAAACACAAACGTTATCCACAATGCTAAGTTATTCAAATAACCGCTAACACTATGATTACTGTTAAAAGTAAGCAAGGCCACAGCATTGAGTTCACAGACGTCAATGCCGAAAGAAATGACAACTATGTAAGTTTTAGGTGTTCAGACAGTTGGCTTTATGACCACGGTCCGGGATGCGAAGATTGTTCTGCATTTATTAGGTATATCACAAAAGGCATAGACGAAGAAAGCAGAATTGCACGAGGCGGAGGACTTGTTGGAGATGGTAAAGACGGAAATGCGTGGACAATCCAAACTGACAATGAGCGAGAGCGAATAATAGATTTCCACTCATTTGCTCAAGAAGACTCGCATTTTGATAATCTGCTCAGAGTCGATAAATCTGCTGGAGTTATACAATTCCGCTTTAGGCTATTGCCACTGGACCAAGAAGCAATTGAAGTTGAACTCAAAAAGTCAGTTGAAGCGGAAAATTATTTGCGTTGCCATGTGCTACAATCACACCTTAACAAATGATACCGGGCCCCAAGAGCTTTCGTGTTACTGTTAAAATTACCTCACTGATCGCGCAAACACCGCACCGGATTAACGCGCGAGGCGCGGATGGCTTGTGAGGCCACGGTGAGCCAGGCGATCAGCAACGCCAGCGCACCGGCACCCAAGTTATGGCAAGGGCGAAAGCCCGCGCAATGATTGATGCCGGAAAACCTGATTCCTTTGATTTACGTATGTCGCTGTTTGAACTTCGTATGACACCGTTAATCACTTTTCCTACCTTTGTGGGCATGGAAAGGGCTGAAACACTTCAGAGCTTTTATAAGCGAAAGTTCGCGGAGGTACCGGGTACTTTTTCGAGCGGCATCGGCCATTTCAATCTGTTTAGGCTGGAGCCTTTTGCAGAAGGTAAGCCAACCAACATCCCCTATCGCAGACGGGATTTCTACAAAATTATGCTTGTGAAGGGACAAAGTGAAGTTCATTTTGCTGATAAGACAATTGAGATAAAGACCCAGGCGCTATCCTTTTCCAATCCTCAAATTCCGTACAAATGGGAACACCTTGATACGATTCGCGAAGGCGTCTATTGTATTTTCGATCAGCAGTTTTTTCTTCAATACGGCCAGCTTACCCAGTACGAAGTCTTTCAGCCAAACGGAAAACACATTTACGAACTCACAGACGAACAGGCCGATACTGTTTCAGACATTTTCGATCGGATGGAGAAAGATTTCAATTCGGAGTACAAGTACAAGTATGACATCATTAGAAATCTGATCTTTGAGGTATTGCACTTTGGCTTACGGCTTCAACCGCCAATCAGCCAGGAGAAGCAGCTAGCGAATGCCTCACAACGAATCTCTGCTCTCTTCCTTGAATTATTAGAGCGTCAGTTCCCGATTGACGATCAGCATGCAGCTATTCAAATCAAATCCGCCTCTCAGTTTGCAAGCCAATTGAACGTTCATGTGAATCATTTGAATCGATCGGTAAAGGAAAACCTGCAGAAAACCACAACGCAGGTGATTGCGGAACGGATTATTCAAGAAGCCAAAATACTGTTGCGGCATAGCAAATGGAGTGTATCGGAAATCGCCTTTGCACTCGGTTTCTCAGAACCGACTCATTTTAACAATTTTTTTAAGAAGCACACGAGTACAAGCCCAACCGCATTCAGAAATATTTGATTTGCGTAAGTCTTAGTTTGAAACACGTCAGGTATCAACCTATCCCGGTATTTTCCTTTGTATTAAGATTTGGAACTACCAGGTTCAACTGACTGGAACGATCCACAACTAACTAGTTTACAAACCAGAATCTTATGACATCCTCAAGCGACAAAATGGAAGGTTTTCAGAGAAGAGATTTTTTGAAAGCCGGTGTGACAATGGGCGCAGCCATGTTTGTAACACCAACATGGGGTGGGTTAGGCGAGAAAGACCAGTCTAAATCGAATATCAATAAAAATTATGCAATGGTTAATAAAAAGAGGAGAACACTGGGTTCAGGTAAGCATGCCATTCAGGTAACTGCAGTCGGGTTAGGGTGTATGGGTATGAGCTGGCATCGGTCGTTTATTCCTGATCGGCAACCCATGATCGCTTTGATCAGGAAGGCATATGACATGGGTGTGAACTTTTTCGGTACTGCGGAAGCGTACGGACCTTGGAAAAACGAAGAATTGGTAGGAGAAGCAATACAGTCATTCCGGAAAAATGTTATCCTTTGCAGCAAGTTTGGCTTCAACATTCAAAACGGGCAACTATCTGGACTCAACAGCAGTCCAACTCATATCCGGGAGGTTGTTGAACAATCGTTAAAAAGACTGAAAACCGATTACATTGATTTGTTGTATCAGCATCGCATTGATCCTAATGTTCCGATAGAAGATGTTGCTGGTGCGGTTAAGGACTTAATCAAAGAGGGCAAAGTATTGCACTTTGGGTTGAGTGAAGCTGATCCTGCCAATATACGGAAGGCACATGCGGTCCAACCTGTCACTGCCTTGCAGACTGAGTATTCAATAATTTCGCGAGATGCAGAGCGCGACATACTAGACACATGTGAGCAATTAGGTATCGGTTTCGTTGCGTACAGCCCGATTGCAAGAGCATTGCTTTCCGGCTACATCAACCCACTTACCAAATTCGACCCGGACAATGATAACAGAGATACTCTTCCCCGATACACCCCAGAAGCCATTACAGCCAATTGGCCGTTCATCGAAGCCATACAAGACTTTGGAAACAGTCGGGGGCTGACAGCAACACAGGTTTCTCTGGCATGGTTACTTGCCCAAAAGCCTTGGATAGTGCCCATACCTGGCACAACTAAGCAAGCACATTTGCAAGAGAACCTCTGGGCAATTGATTACGAGTTTACTCCTGATGAGTTGAAAGTCTTTACAGACACAATAGGAAAAATTCGAATTGTTGGTGCCCGTAATTAGTTTGCACCTTTCTAATTTGCGCACCCGTTGCTTGGCGGCACATTAGTTCAGCAAGAAGATAGGTCGGACAAAACATTTCGCTGCGGTGTACTTTTTAAACCCAGAATTGTCATTAGAAAGTAAAACTCAATGGTGTCGTAAAGGAATTGACATTCATCCAGAGTCCTGTAAACCATTCCCTTCGTTTCATGGCCAAGGATAGTTTAAGGATTCTTTG